>Ga0206118_100081_pt1 | contig 146238 bp, 119 predicted proteins | sample 3A20Ametagenome_FD_177999 | JGI IMG/M metagenome (GOLD analysis project Ga0206118, IMG submission 177999) | Enriched microbial communities from leaf-cutter ant dump, University of Wisconsin, Madison, United States - 3A20A | ecosystem: Environmental > Terrestrial > Nest > Insects nest > Nest...
ACGTTCGGCTCCGGCATGCAATACGACTTCGCCGTGTACGACGGGCGGCATAACGAGATATACAGATGGTCGCACGATAAAAGTTTTACGCAAGCGCTGATCGAGACGAAGCTGAATCGGAACGAAGCGCTCGAGTTCGAGGAAGTGTGGGACGGTACGGACAATAACGGCGAGACGGTGCCGGACGGGGTGTATACGGTGCGGCTGATCATTCGCGCCGCGGTCGATCTTCCGAGTGGCCAGCTTCTCGCTCCCGGACAGCTGGAGGCCGAGACTGTTGTGGCAATCAAGAAGGAGCAGAGCTAACTGCAGCTCTGCTCCACTTCTATCCGGCCGTCCGCCCGAAGCGTAACCGTGGCCGTGCCGGATAGGCTCTCCGTATACCCGCAGACGACGGCTTCCTTCGGTTCACCGCTGTCGAAGACGAACTTCTGGTAGACGCCGCCTTCTCCGGTCAGGCTGAGCTCGGGCCTGATCTTGGCGCTCTGCCCGGCTTCGATGCGCTGCCGGTAGAAGTGCTTCGAACTGCCGGAGCTGGAGACGGCGCTTGTTTCGACTGTGACAAGATCGACGCTTGTCTCGTTCACGACCGTGATTCTCAGCGGTCCGAACGGTTCCATCCATTTGATTCCCCAGAGAATGAACAGGACGAGCAGGGCTCCGATCGACAGATAGGCGAGCATCAGGCGTCTAAGCATTTTCATGGCGGTTCGTCACAGATCCCTTCTGAGCGCCCGCAGCACGTCGATCCGCGTAGCTCTGCGAGCCGGACGGGAGCCGGACAGCAGGGCGACGGCAAGCGAGATCAAGCTCGACAGCGCGGCCAGATAACCCGGAATGAAGGAGAAGCGGAAATCTTGCGGCACCTTCTCGTCCATGAAGCCTTCGATAATGAGCGGCAGGCCGGCATTCACGGCCATCGAGATGACGTATGCGACGGCCGTGCCGATGATCGCCCCGAGTACGCCGATCATGGCGCTCTCCAGCAGGAAGATTCGCCGAATCGCCGACGGGTGGGCGCCGATCGCCTTCATGATGCCGATATCCTGCGCGCGTTCGGTGACGGCCATCGTCATCGTATTATAGATGCCGATGGAGGCGATCAGTACGGCGATCGTGCCGACGAACACGAGACCGATCTTCATGATGAGGAACACGAGATTGATCTGATCGAGCTCGTCCGCGACGGAGTGGACGAAGTAGCCCTGCCCGCGAATCTGCTCCGCGATTTCCTTCACATGACGGGCGCCTTCCGCAATGACCTGAATCTCGCTGTACTGGCGCGGATCTTGCAGCCCCGGCGGCTCGTAGCCTTCGGGATTTTCTTTGTCCGGCGCGATGCGCTGCTCGCCCCATTGCGTGCCGGTGAAGCTCTCGATATTCCCCATCGCCGCGTTGCCGACGTATGTCGAATTATCGAGCTGCCATTCGCGCGAAGGCTTGGCGGCAATGCCGACGATTTTGACGGAGAACGACTTCTTCCGCTCGGTTCCGTCCGTCTCGAACTGGGAAGCTTCCATGCTCATCGTCTTGCCGAGCCATTCCTCGGCGGAGGGAGGCTCGTCGCCCGGCTTGAAGCCTTCGGCAGGCATCCGCGAATAATATCCGATGACGACTTCGTCATCCGCTTGCGGGAGACGCCCTGCGCTGAGTCCGAAGCCCGCCGCGGTCTCGGCTGCGAAATCGACGTTGATGACTTTCCCGGGGGTTACGGCGACCCCGTCGACGGTAGAACGAATCGTCTGCCTGACGTTGTTCCGGTACGTGACCGCCTTGACGCGATCGACGGAGCGCAGGTACGCGATGCCCTTCTCGTCGATCTGACGGTCCACGCCGTCTTCCGAAGCGATGCCGTAGACGTCGATGGCGGTGACGAGCCGGTCTCCGACGACCTTGTCGACGATGCTCTTCTGCAAGCCGAACCCGACCGAAGCGAGCACGATCAGGAAGGCGCAGCCCATTGCCGTCGCGAGCACGGTCATGAACAGGCGCGTTTTGTTTTTCTTCATATTTTGCCGGACGAACCGGATCTGGTCATTGAATTTCATAAGAATGGGTTTCTCCCTTCCGCGGAGCGTTCAACAAGTAGCCGTCCTTCAGCGCGATAGTGCGATGGGCCGTGGCGGCGACCTGTTCGTCGTGAGTGATGAGGACGAACGTAATGCCAAGCTCCCGGTTAAGCTCCCGGATGAGGGCGAGCAGCTGCCGTTCGTTGTCGCTGTCGAGGCTTCCGGTAGGCTCGTCCGCGAGCACGATCGGCGGATTGAGCATGAGCGCCCTGGCGACGGACACGCGCTGCTGCTGGCCGCCCGACAGCTCTCCGGGATAATGGCCGGCGTATTCGGCGACGCCGACTTGATGAAGCAGCGCCATGACGCGTTTTTTGCGTTCCGCGACGTCGATTCCCTTCAGCACGAGCGGCAGCTCGGCGTTTTCGAACGCGGTCATGCTCGGGATCAGTTGGAAGCTCTGGAACATGAAGCCCAGATGGGCGAGCCGGAAGTTGGCCCAATCCCCCTCGCTCAGTCCGGTCACGGCCTGCCCCGCCACGCGGATCGTTCCCGACGTCGGGTGAATGTAGCCGGACATTAAGTTCAACAGCGTGGATTTGCCGGAGCCGCTTCGTCCGACGATCGCGACGATTTCTCCTTTTTCGACGTGCAGATCGATATCGTGCAGCACAGGCACGACCCGTTCACGGCCCTTCTTGCCGATGACGAACCGATGGCTGACTTGGATCATTTCTATCATGGGTTATTCCTCCGCTCTTATCTCTTTCTGTATGACTGAACCAACGAAATGGGAAGCCCATTGCACTTCGAAAGGGATGGCTTTGCCGGCTTCAGACAGGTTGTTTTGAGTGGCTTGGATCGATAAGACCTTCATAGGTTTGCAACTCAAGCCAAAACTCGCGGCAAAACCATTCCCTTTCTCCATTCCATTGGGTCCGTTCTTCGACGTATCTGTGGTTCCGCTTATATAGTCGTTGCAACCTATATACATGATTGTATAGGCGTAATCTTAATGATTCGGTAACAACACCTAAAGAAAATCTTAAGATTGGCGAAGGGGCGTTCAACGAACTTTCAGTCCCGGCTAAGGTTCCCCTAAGGTTGGTTTCAGCTCTTGCTCAGGATCGGCGGCAATACTGGACGAGGCAAGGCCAAATTTCCTGTCAAGGAGGACCACAGATGAGAAAATCGCTTAAGACGTTTGGCATTACGGCCGCTCTGGCGGTCATGATCCCGTTCTCCGCTTACGCGGCGACGGTATCGGACGATACGTCCGCGTCTGGAGGGGCGAAGGCGGCGCCTATAGAAAAGAGCCACAGAGGCTTCGGAGCGGAGTTGTCCGCGAAAGGCGCGGTCGGCGAGGAAGTGCTGGAGCTGCTCAAGCTGGATAAGGAGACTTACCGGGAGAAATTAAAAGCAGGCTCGACGCTGGCGCAGATCGCGGAAGAGCAAGGAGTGAGCAGAGAGAGCTTGAAAGCCGCATTGACCGAGGCGTACGACAAGAAGCTGGAGGAGCGGAAGCAGAAGTTCGCGGACGGGCTGGACGCCTTGATCGATGCTCAGCCGAGGACCGGTGGGCACCATTCGGGCAAAGGCGGCGATCGGATCGCATCGGCGGATTTGACCGCCGTGGCGGAAGCGTTGGGACTGACGGCGGACGAATTGAAGGCGCATCTTAAGGAGGGTAAGACGATCGCTGAAGTCGCCGCGGACAAGGGCGTGGACGTTCAGAAGCTCGTCGACGCGCACAAGGCGGCAATCGAGAAGCGCGTTGCCGAGGCGCTGCAAGCCGGCGAGATCACGCAGGAGCAGGCGGACAAGAAGCTGGCGGAAGCGGGCGAGAAGGCAGAGCGGACCGTTAACGGCAGTTTCGGGCACGGCGGCGGGGAGCGCGGACACGGCGCCGGGAAACCGGCCAAGCCGAACGCGGCTGCCGACAGCTCGGTGGAATAAGACAAGAGGACGGGTTCCCGGGTATTCCGGAGTCCGTCCTCTTTGGCTTCGGTCAGTTCCCGTAGGCCCGCCTTTGTCGGCGCTAGCCTTCGTTAACCCTGTCCATCAACTGGCCACGGTCAAACGAACCTCGATGCCGGAAGGGTCCTGCGTACGCACGAAGCCGTCTTCCCTCACCGCTTCGAAGCCGGCGCGCTCCAAGTCAGCGGCAATGCGCTCCAGCTCCGCCGCGTCGGGAACGACAATCGTGTAGTAGGACAGGCCGGTTGCGTGGGTGGGAGCCAGAGGGGCGCCGACGCCGGCCCACACGTTGATGCCGATATGGTGGTGATAGCCGCCGGCGGAGATGAAGCAGGCGCGCATCGTCCGGGCGAGATCGGCGACGACGTCGAAGCCGATGACGTCGCAATAGAAGGCGCGCGAGGCGGTGAGATCGCTCACGTGCAGATGGATATGGCCCAGCGTCGTGCCTTCCGGAAGCCCGTTCCACGGCTTGTCGCCCGCGAGCTCCAGCAACCCGCGGATGTCGACCGGATCGGTAGCCATCACGTAGTTGCCGTCAGCGTCCTTACGCCATTGGGAACGGGGGCGGTCGCAGTAGATCTCGATCCCGTTGTTGTCGGGATCGGAGATGTACAGCGCTTCGCTGACCAGATGATCGCCCTGGCCGGTCGGGATGCCGGATTCGACCAGCCGTCGGAGCGACAGGCCGAGCTGCTCCCGGGTCGGCACGAGAATCGCGAAGTGGTACAGGCCGGCCGCCGATCTCTCCGGCGTAATGACGGCATTCGGAATTTGTTCCAGAACGAGAAATTCGGCGCTTCCGTCGACCGTCAGCGAAGCGGTGTTCCCGGCGCGGCCGAGCAGACGGAAGCCGACGATCTCCGTATAGAAGCGGATGGAGCGGTCGAGATCGCTGACTCTGAGCTGCAGCCGGTCAAGCGCGGTATCGGGGTGAATGGAACGGGCCATGGTTGTCATACCTCCGTTAAAAAACTGCCCGACAGGCATGCGAGGCCTGCGGGCAGTCGTTCAGAATGGTTTAATTATTGTCTCTGCGTCGCCTGGGCGAACCGCTCTTGAATCAAGGAGTTGCTTATTTTCCACGCGGACAGATCTTCTTGCACGAGCTGCGTCGACGATTTCTTCGCAGGGGCGAACAAGAGCGCGTCTTTCGGTTGTTCTCCGACGGCCAGGCTGACTTTGCCGTTTTTGGATACGTAGACGTTCATGCCAGCAAACCTCCCAAAACCATTTTGACCAAGAAGACGAGATACGGGTTTTTATTCATTATAGCATCATTGACGCTTTCCTGATACGTGACGTATTTGCGGTTGTCCCAATCCGGGCCGGCGGGGCAATGCAGCGTCAGAACGTGCTCGCCATGCTTGAAGCAGCCGTAAAACATCGATTTGCTCTGCGTGTAGTGGACGGTGTCCTTGTTCATCTGGTAAGTCAGCGCCACGTAGGAGCCCTTGTCGTCCAGCCGGAACGAACGGTTCCACGCGACGTCTCCCCACTTGGCGACGAATCGCATCTTCTCGCCTTCCCGGACGTACAGCGTTGCTCCGATACAGGCATCGTAACCGCCGACCGTCTCCGATACGTACGGGCCGTAGCGGTGCTCGATCCGCCCGGCCGTCATTCGGCTCGCGACCGCTCCTAGAACCGCCTCGTAATCGGGCCCGTCCGCCTTGGGCTGCAGCGAGGCCAGCTCGGACAGCAGGCGGAAGGCTTCGTCCGATTGAGCGAGTCTGCGGCCGTTCTCGATGATCGAGTGCTTAAGCGGCAGCAACATGGACCCGCGCCGCAGCAGATCGCTGAAGTAGGTTGGCCAATCGATCCGGACGCCGAGCGAGAGGTCGTCCATATAGACGTTGCGGACGGACAGATCGTGAAGCAGAAACCAGACATAAGGGTCGACGTGCGACGGAACGCCCGGGTGGTGCCGAAGCGCGGCCAGCACTTCGTCGGTCGAAGGAGGCCTTCCGGATTCGGTCATGTATTGCTCCAGAAAGTCGTCGATCCATTTGCGCACCGTGCCGAAGAACGCGGCTTTGACGCTCGTGTCCGCGAATACGAGAATCGTCTTGCCCTTGTCGTGCGCCTGGATGAACTCCATATGAGTCACCGTGCGCTGCGCTTCCTTGTAGTAAGTGCCGCCGCGGCTGCCGACGAATAGCAGGAAGATGTCGGCCTCCCCGACCGCTTCGAGACATTTGGAGACCGGGTCCGCGTAGGCCGGCCACGGTCCGAGATTTTCTTCCCACATGACCGGTTCGTGCCCGAGCTGCCGCAGTTCGTCGAACGCCTCCTTGCGCAGCCGCTTCAGCCCGTCCTCGTTGACCGAGCTGATGAAAATTTTCGCTTTGGCCAATTCGTTATCCCGCCCCCTGTCGCAACCGACTTTCTTCCATTATAACCCATGGGACGAGCCGCGGCATCGCGAATTTCGCTAGGGCGTGTATGCAAACCCGCTCAGAGGCATCTATCACCTCCCCTGCTGCGTCACTTTTGCTTGACGTACCCCCGGTACGCCTTCCCAAAAGTTCCTTGCATGGAACGAAAATTCGGCAACATCTGCTTTCCTCGGAGTATGCATACACGCCCTGGGCTATCCCGGCCCCGGCACACATACATATAGCATTAGCACAAACAAACGGGAGGAGCGATCGTACGGGATGGCGATTAAACCATTGGCTTTGCGGCGGGGGGACACGGCAGGAATCGTCACGCTGGGCAGTCCGCTCGCGCCGGCGACGATCGACGCCCGGATCGCCTACCTGCGGACGCTCGGCCTGAACGTCGTCGTCGGACGGCACGTCTACGACGAGAACGGTTTTCTGGCGGGTACCGCCCGCGAGAGGGCGGAGGATCTGATGAGTATGTTCGCCGACCCGGACGTACGGCTTATATTGCCGACACGAGGAGGCGTGGGCGTGGAAGGGATACTGCCCTATCTGGATTTTGGATTCATCCGGCGGCATCCGAAGATCGTCAGCGGCTACAGCGACATTACCGTTCTGCTCAACGCGCTGGCGCAGCTGTCCGGCATCGTGACGCTGCACAGCTTGCTGCTGATCGATTTCAGACCGGATACTCCGCCTTACAATATCGAACAGTTTTTCACGGCGACGTCCTCGACCGGGGTGCCGCGGCCGCTGAACAATCCTCCGGGCGTGCCGCTCGTTCCCAGAGTGCCGGGCAATGTCAACGGGCCGATCGTCGGGGGCAACCTGACGTCGCTGACGGGAACGCTCGGAACGCCCTACGAGATCGATACCCGGGGCAAAATTCTGCTGCTGGAGGAGGTCCACGAGCCGGTTAACACGGTGTTCCGATACTTGGAGCAGCTGCGGCTTGCAGGGAAATTTCGGGATTGCCGGGGGATCGTCATGGGAGAGTGCACCGGCTGCCAAGACGCATACGGCAAAACTTACGAAGACGTCATAGAAGAGTTTATCGTTCCGCTGGGCAAGCCGCTCGTCACGAATTTGGCATCCGGCCACGGCACATACAAGGCGGCCGTTCCGATCGGCGCGTTCGTTAATCTGAACGCGAGCGAAGGAACGCTGACATGGCTGGAGCCGGCGGTGACGTATTCATAATCTTTTGCATTTTTGCGCAAATCGAAATAAACTTAAGAGACAACATCGGTCTTGTCTCTTTTTTTGTGCATCTTGGAAAGGGGAAATAACACATGTCATTCGTCAGCGATATTTTGGATTTTAATCAAGAATTCGTCGATCAGCGCAAGTACGAGAAATATTTGACGGACAAGTTCCCGGAGAAGAAGGTCGCCATTCTGACCTGTATGGATACGCGGCTCGTCGAGCTGCTGCCCAAGGCGCTTAATCTGCGCAACGGCGACGCCAAGTTCATCAAGAACGCCGGCGCGGTGCTGACGCAGCCGTTCGGGAGCGCCATGCGGAGCATTCTGATCGCCATCCACGAGATGGGAGCCAAGGAAGTGCTCGTCATCGGGCATCATGGCTGCGGCATGACCCAGCTCGATTCGGGAGCGCTCGTGAAGAAGTTTAAGCAGAACGGCATATCGGAAGTCGTGCTGGACACGCTCGAAAACTCGGGCATCCGGATGGAGCGTTTCCTCAAAGGCTTCGACAAGCCCGAGGACGGCGTCAAGCACAGCGTCCAAATGATTCGCAAGCATCCGCTCGTGCCCGATTTCGTGCCGGTTCACGGCTTCCTGATCCATCCGGATACGGGCAAGCTGGAGTGGCTGATCGACGGTTACGAGGAAGCTCAACCCCGCTAAAACGGCGCGAAGATCCCGCTAAGCCTCTTGTTCAGAATTTGTTGAGAGCTGCCGAGTATGATAGAGATATAGGCTCTACGCTCGGGAGGTTGAACAAGATGGCGAAAATTATGGTCGTTGACGATGCCGCGTTTTTGCGGGCTATGCTGAAGGACATTCTGGTCAAGGCCGGCCACGAGGTCGTATCCGAGGCGGCGAACGGCCTCGAGGCGGTCGATAAATACAGATCGCTGCGGCCCGATCTCGTGACAATGGACATTACGATGCCCGTCATGGAAGGCGTCGAAGCGGTGAAGGAAATCCGCAAGATCGATCCGTCCGCCAATATCGTCATGTGCTCCGCGATGGGTCAGAAAAATCTGATCATCGAAGCGATTCAAAGCGGGGCCAAAGATTTCATCGTCAAGCCGTTCCAGTCGAACCGGGTACTCGAAGCAGTCTCGAAAGCGATCGGATAAAGCAAGACCGCTCTGCCTCAGGCAATGGAGCGGTCTTTTTTTATGCCCTAACGGCCCCTCTTCTGTATTCGCTGGGAGTCGTGCCGACGATCCGCTTGAAGACCGAGAGGAAGGAAGCGGTATCCCTGTAGCCGACCGTCTCGGCGATCGAGCCGATCTTCAGCGTCGTGCTGCGGAGCAGCTCGCAGCTCTTCTGAATGCGCAAAGCCTGCAGATAGCTGTTGAACGATTGCTCCGTATGCTGCCGGAACAGGCGCTGCAAGTGCCGTTCGCTCCAACGGCTGATCTCGGCGAGGCTCCGCAGCGACAACGGTTCGGCCAGATGCTGTTCCATGTACGACAGCAGGTGGTCGAATTGCGTGAATTTGCGGACGGAAGCGGACGGCGAGTCATGCTTCAGTCTCTGCACGACGATGAACAATTGGATAAGAAGGGTGTCCAGATAGTCGGAAGAAGCGCTGCGAGGCATGGAAAATTCCCGATGCATCGCCAGCATCAGCCGCTCGATCGTATCGTCCGTATCGGAGAGGTAGAAATAAGGCGAGGCTCCGTCTCTCAATTCGCCGATGAACCGCGCCAACCTCGGGTCCGTGACGAAGCCGGCGAGCCTTCCGAGCAGCGCGGGCGAAAATACGCAGTTATAGACGGTCAGAGGGTGCTTGGCGACATCCGCCGAAGAGGGGCGGAAGACGTGAGGAATGCCGATCGGAATATAGAAGAGCTGCCCTCTGTGGATCGGATGGACCTGCCCGCCGACATGGTGGAAGCCGGTGCCTTCCGTCACGAAGGCGAACTCGAGGAAGTCGTGGTCGTGCACCGGCACTTCGAAATCTTCCGAGGCGCGATTGACGTAGACGAGCCGGTCGTGATGGAAGAAGTAATCGCCCTTTAAGGTGTGGATCGTGTTCATCTAAGCACCACCTCAAAATGTCTGTATTCCCCTATTTGAATGTCCGTAATACCCAGATACTTTTCGTGGGAACCATTATATCATAGAGGCAATTCGGCAGTAAGAGAGGAGACCTGGTTATTTATGTTGCAGGTTATCGAATTGCGTTGCGAGTATAAGCGAAATCCGCTCGGTCTGGACGTCAAGAGGCCGCGCGTCAGTTGGAAGCTGTCTTCGGAAGAGAGAGCGGTCGTACAGAGCGCTTACGAGATCGAGGTCGCGGCCGGTCCGGATTTCGCGGCGGCGGAATGGAGCTCGGGCAAGGTGCAATCGGACCAGTCGCTGCACGTCGAGCTTGACGGTTTGGAAGTCGTTTCGCGCAAGCGCTATCATTATCGCGTCCGGGTATGGGATGCCGGGGGAGAAGCTTCGGAATGGTCGGAGCCGGCCTGGTTCGAGACGGGCGTCTTGGACAAGAGCGAATGGAGCGCGAAATGGATCGGCGTGAATAAACCGGAAGAGCAATGGAAGAATCGTCCCGACACCTATGTGGAGAGAAGCCCGCTGCTTCGCAAAGATTTCCAGGTCGGCCAAGGCGTGAAGCGTGCGCGGATCTACGCCACCGCTCTCGGCCTGTACGAGCTGGAGCTGAACGGGGCGCGGGTCGGGGAAGATTATTTCACGCCCGGCTGGACGAGCTACAAGCACCGGATTCAAGTGCAGGCATACGACGTGACGCCGATGCTGGAAGAAGGCGAGAACGCGATCGGCGCGATGCTGGGCAACGGCTGGTACAAGGGACCGCTGGCGTGGAACGATCACTACTGTCTGTACGGAACCCGGCAGGCGCTGTTCCTGCAGCTGCATATCGAATACGAAGACGGCTCGGAGCAGACGATCGTCTCCGACGAGAGCTGGCGCACGACGGCAAGCCAGATTCTGATGTCCGAGATCTACCACGGGGAGACGTACGACGCGAGATTGGAAATTCCGGGATGGAGCAAGCCCGGCTGCGACGACGGGAAGTGGGAAGCGGTCGCGATTGTCGAGCAGTCGAACGACCCGCTGATCATGCAGGAGAACGACCCGGTGCGCAAGTTCGAGGAGATCAAGCCGATCGAGCTGATCAAGACGCCGCTCGGCGAGACCGTCCTCGACCTCGGGCAGAACATGGTCGGCTGGCTGAAGTTCACGGTGAGGGGCGAGGCCGGAACCGAGGTTGTCGTACACCATGCGGAGGTGCTCGACAAGGACGGCAATTTCTACACGGATAATCTGCGGGCGGCCAAGCAGGAAATCCGCTACACGCTGAAGGGCGGGGAAGCGGAGACGTACGAGCCGAGATTCTCGTTCCAAGGGTTCCGTTACGTTCGGCTGACCGGCTTTCCCGAGCCGATTCGGCTGGAGGACTTCACCGGAGTCGTGCTGCACACCGACATGGCCCCGACGGGGAGCTTCGCCTGCTCGGACCCGCTCGTCAATCAGCTGCAGCATAATATCGAGTGGGGGCTGAAGGGCAATTTCCTCGACGTGCCGACCGACTGTCCTCAGCGCGACGAACGGCTCGGCTGGACGGGCGACGCCCAGATGTTCATTCGCACGGCCGCGCATCTGCGCAACATCGCTCCGTTCTTCACGAAGTGGAGCCGGGATTTGGCTGCGGACCAGCGCGAGGACGGAGGCGTTCCGTTCGTCATCCCGAACGTGCTGGACGAGAACTCCCACTCTTCCTCCGCATGGGGAGACGCGGCGGTCATCTGTCCTTGGACGATCTATCTCTGTTATGGAGATAAAAGAATTTTGGAGGAGCAGTACGAGAGCATGGCAGGGTGGTCGAGTACATCCGCAAGCAGGGAGACGACGAGCATTTATGGAATACGGGCTTCCACTTCGGCGATTGGCTCGGGCTTGATTCCAAACCGGACACGTATGTCGGCGCAACCGACCGCGATTATATCGCCACGGCGTTTTACGCCTATTCGACTTCCCTGCTGCAGAAGATCGCCGAGACGCTCGGCAAGCGCGAGGACGCGGATAAGTATGCCGACCTGTACGAGCGGATCGTGTCCGCGTTCCATCTGGAGTTCGTCAGCCCCAACGGTCGGCTGACCGTGCCGACCCAGACGGCGCAAGTGCTCGGGCTCATGTTCGGCATTCTCGACGAACAGGCCCAGAACCGGGCGGAGAAGAAGCTGCTCGAGCTGCTGGAGGAGAGCAAGCACCATCTGACGACGGGCTTCGTCGGCACGCCGTACCTGAACCACGTGCTGACAGACAGCGGCCATAACGACGCGGCCTACAAGCTGCTGTTCCAGCAGGACTATCCGTCCTGGCTGTACCAGGTGACGAAGGGCGCGACGACGATCTGGGAGCACTGGGACGGCATCAAGGAGGACGGCTCGTTCTGGAGCAGGGACATGAACTCGTTTAACCATTACGCGTACGGGGCGATCGGAGACTGGCTCTACCGCCGGGTCGCGGGCATCGACACCGACGAGCAAGCCGTGGGCTACAAGAAGATCCATGTCCGTCCGCAGCCGGGAGAGGGGCTGGACTGGGCGGAAGCCCGTCTGGAAACGATGTACGGAGAAGTGCGCAGCTGCTGGAAGCGTACGGATAACGGGGGCATGGAGCTCGAGGCGACGATCCCGGCGAATACGACGGCGGAAATCAAGCTGCCAAATGCCAAGCTGGAGACGGCGAGGGAGAACGGCTCCAGGCTCGACGCCGCCCCGGGTATCGTATCCGTGCGGGAAGAGGCGGACGGAGTGATGCTGTCGGTCGGCTCCGGGCAATACAGCTTTAGCTGGTAAGAGTGACGAAGGCATAAGAGACATGCTGCTTTCCGATTGCCGCGAGCGGAAATCCCTTGACCGGGAACCGCGCTGCGGCAAGGGGAGGAGGCATGTCTCTTCCTTGTTCCGGACGCGGTATTGCCGTCTGTCGCCGTCCGTCCGGGCAAGCCGCCAAGATCGCACCGCAAATGTATAATATCGCCTCCTTGCCCGCCCGAACGGGCGAGCGTTATGATTAGAGCACTTAAGTACGAATGGGAGAAAGGCGTGAGCAAATGCGGACGATCGCGGTGACAGGCGGGAGCGGGAAGCTCGGGACGCATGTCGTGGAATTGCTGAAGAAGGAAGGATACAAGATCAGATCGTTGGACGCCAAACGCGCGGACCGGCTGGGAGGCGAACAGCTTGCCGTCGATCTGTCCGACTTCGGACAAGTGGCGGGGGCGCTCGGCGGGGTCGACGCGATCGTTCACCTGGCCGCGATCCCTGCGCCTCTGGGTCACACGAACAGCTATATTTTCTCCAACAACGTCCTTTCAACCTACAATGTGCTGGAAGCCGCTTCGCTGCTCGGCATCCGGAAAGTCGTCACCGGGTCGAGCGAGTCGGCTTACGGCTTCGCTTGGGCTCCGCAGCCGTTCTCTCCGGAATATTTTCCCGTGGACGAGAACCATCCGCTGCTGCCGCAGGAGTGCTACGGGCTGTCCAAAGTCGTCGGCGAGCAGACGGCGGCGATGTTCGCGCGGCGCGGGGGAATGAGCGTGTTCGCTCTGCGCTACTCGATGATCGTGGCGGAGAAGGAATATACGGGATTGAAGACGGGCGAACCGGAGAGGTACTATCGCTCCCTGTGGAGCTATATCGATATTCGGGATGCGGCGCGGGCGACTCTGGCGGCGCTCGTCTCCGAGCGAACGGGTTTTTACGCGCTGAACATCACGAGCGACGATACGCTTAGCGATCGGCCTACCGACCGGCTGCTCTCCGAATTTTATCCCGAAGCGGAGAGAAGGGTCGAATTTCAGGCCAGGGAGGCCGTCGCAAGCAACGCGCTGGCGAAGCAGGTGCTGGGCTGGAAGCCGGAACATTCGTGGACGGAGTTTAAGAATTCCCTGTAAAGTTTGCGATTGCCCCCGTGCAAGTTTAAACGGCGTTCGGTTATGATGGGTGATAACGACATTCGCTGGCGGAAGGGTGAACGATATGTTGCGGGCGCTGATCGTGGACGACGAATTCGAAATCCGGGAAGGATTGCGCAAGCGCATTCCTTGGCACATCTACGGAGTGGAGGAAGTATATGCGGCCGACGACGGGGATTCGGCGCTTGAGCTTGCTCTGAGCCTCAGGCCCGATCTGATCGTCACGGACATCAAGATGAGCCGGATGTCGGGGCTGGAATTTCTCGACTCGCTCGGCCGGGCGGCGGATCATTGCTGGAAAGCCGTCGTCATCAGCGGATACGACGACTTCGAGCTGGTCAAGCAGGCGATGCAGCTCGGGGCGATCGACTATATTCTGAAGCCGATCAATACGGACGAATTGGGCCGGATCGTGTACAAGGCGGCCGAGCTGATCGCGCGCGACAAGCGCGAGCGGCACAACCAGTCCCAGCTGCTCAGCCAGATGCAGCTGGCCGAGCCCAAGCTGAGGGAGGAACTGCTGAGGGAACTCGTCGAGCGCGAATACGATCCTTATCGCGAATCGAGAATTTTTCACCGGCTGCAGACGCTGAAGCTGGATTGGATGACACAGCAGCCTCTTCTGCTGATGATCGTCGAAGCCGACGATCTCAAGGCGATCGAGAATCGCCGGACGTTCGTCAACGAGAAGGAACTGGTGCTGTTCGGCATCGGCAACGTCGTCAACCATACGATCGCCGAGGAGTTCCCCCATTCTTACGCCGTTTTCAGCGATTCCGGCTCGCGCTGCGTCGCGGTGTTTTCCTGTCGGCAGCAGGGGCACGACCAGGCGGTTCGGGCGCTCGCGCAAACCTGCTTAAGAAGAATAAACGAGTACGTGAAGGTTCAGGCCAGCATCGGCGTCAATCCGGCGCCCAGAGAGCTGGCGCACGTTCACGAGTTGTTCCTGGAAGCCGGAGAGCTGCTGGAGATGAAGGCGGTATACGGCGGAAACCGGATATTCGCCGAGCACGGCTACGATTTCGGAGGAGACCGGATGGAGCTGTCCCTCGCGGAAGCCGGAGAGGTGCTCGATCTCGTCCGGTACGGCTCGGACGAAGAGATTGCCGCGGCGTTGGGCGGCTTCGTCGACATGGTTCAGAGCTGGGGAATCTCGCAGCTTAAAGATATTCAGCAGCACATCTTCAAATGGTTGATGGACCTGTTCAGGAAAGCGGCCGCGGCCGGATGGGCGGAGCGGAGCTGGGAGAGAAACCCGATCTTCGTCTGGGAGCATCTGGAGCAGTTCGACCATCTGGAGTCGCTGCAAGGGGCCGTCGAGCGGTATTTGCTGGACATGGCCGCGGATTTTCGCCGTCAGGCGGCTTCCCCCAGCCAGATTGTGCTGCAGGCGGAGAAAATGATCGGCAAGCGTTATTCGGACAATCTGAGCTTGCAGGTGGTGGCCGACGAGGTGCACGTGACGCCGGTCTGGCTGAGCAAGCTGTTCAAGAAGGAAAAGAAGATGACCTTTCTGGAATATTTGACCGAAGTCAGGGTGCAGAAAGCCAAGGAGATGCTGGGCGACGTCAGATTCAAAATCTATCAAATCTCCTACGAGGTAGGCTATAAGGACCCGGTCCATTTCACGAAGCTGTTCAAAAAGCACGTCGGATGCACGCCGAAGGAATTCCGCAGGCAGAGGGGAATCGCGGATGATTAAGGCTTCTTTGAAGCTGGCCTCTTCTTTTCGCAACAAAATGATTCTGATCTTCTTCGCGATTACGATCGTTCCCTTTATCGTGTTCGCTTATTACGCGTATCTGAAATCGATCGAAGGCATCCAGAACGCGAACGCGACGTTCTCCATGAGTTATCTGCAGCAGGCGAAAGCGAATTTCGAAACGTACCTCACACAGGTCAACGACCGGATCAACGATCTGATCGGCAATCGGTCGCTGCAGACCTGGCTGGAGCACGAGCCCCGCAGCCAGGAAGAGGAGGAGGCGTTCGCGGTCAACATGCTGGCGCTCGTCTACCAGCACAAGCCCCAGATCGACGCCCTCAGGGTGCGGGTGTACCCGTTAAAGCCGTCGCTGTACCCGAACTATATGAATACGATGGGCGTGTCCACGCAAGTCGAGCAGGAGAGCTGGTTCAAGGCTTCGAGCGGCAGCGTCGTGCCGACGTGGCATCTGTTCATGCCGGAGAAGGGGTTGTACGGAAGACCGCTGCTGACCTACGTGAAGAGATTTACCGGGCTGTACGACACGACGCCGAGAGGCTTGATCGCGACCGATCTGGCAGAGGACCATCTGCGGCGCTTCTTCTCCCCGTCCAAGCGGATGGAGGGGCAGAAGTTTCTGATCGTCGGCCGGGACGGAACCGTTCTGTTCGACTCGAACGATAACGAATGGACGGGCCAGCCCGTCCCTTCCAAGCGGTTCATGGAAATCCGGGAGAAAGCTTCCGAAGGCGCGGAAACGCTCGACATGGACGGCGAGAGAAAGCTCATTACGTACGCCAAGATGAACAGCGAGCCGTGGACGGTCGTCAGCCTGACGCCTCTGCACGCCCTGACGCATCCGATCAAAACGATGAACAAGCTGCTTATCGTCTTTCTGGCGATCTATTTGATCTGCTCGGTGGGCGTCGTCATCTATATTACGATGAACTTCACGCAGCCGGTCGTGAAGCTGGTCAGGTTGATGCGCAAGCTGGAAAAGGGAGAATTCGACCACAGAGGACCGACGTCCTCCCGAGAGGATGAGATCGGCTGGCTGTACCGGGGCTTCGAGAGCATGACGCGTAAGATCGAAGCTCTGATCGAGCAGACGACTCTGTCGGAGAGGAAGAAGAAGGAGCTGGAGCTCCAGGTGCTGAGCCATCAGATCAATCCCCATTTTCTGTACAATACGTTGGAATCGATCCGCTGGAAGGCGGAAAATCACGGCAGAAGCGACATCGGGGAGATGGTGTCGGCGCTCGGGAACCTGCTCCGGCTGAGCCTGAACCAGGGCAAGGACATTACGACGGTCGGCCGTGAGGTCGATCAGGTGAAAGCCTACGTCCAGATCGAGCAGGCCCGCATGGGAATGCCGCTGCGAGTGCTGTATTTCTTCGACGAGGAGATGCTCTCTCTTCCGTTCACGAGACTGCTTCTGCAGCCTCTCGTAGAGAACGCCATCCATCACAGCATTCGCGACAACTTCGAGAAGGGCAAGGTCATTCTGTCGGGGTACGTGGAGGAGAACGACATCGTCATTCAGATTACCGACAACGGACGGGGAATTCCGGAGTCGGTGCTGCGACAGCTGGATTCCGAGGAAGCGGACGGCAAAGGCGGCCGCCGCCAGGGAGTCGGGCTGCGCAACGTCAACGAGAGGCTTAAGCTTTATTTCGGCAACGGCTATAAGCTGTCGATCGACACCGGAGCGGGCATGGGCACGAAGATCACGCTCCGCCACCCCGTTCTGGAGAACGAAGAGCCGGAGGAAGCGGGCGGCATCCAGAGCTCGAACTAAGCGGAGAGGCGGCAGGCGCTGCGGCGGCCTGTCGCCCAACCTCCAATCGGCCCACGATACTCGACAAATTCGGTTATCTCCCTCGCCAAAAGCCCCAATCGGCCCACGATACTCGACAGAATCGGTTAACTCCCTCGCAAAAAGCTCCAATCGGCCCACGATACTCGACAGAATCGGTTATCTCCCTCGCGAAAAGCTCAGATCGGCCCATGATACTCGACAGAATCGGTTATCTCCCTCCTCAGAAACTCCCTGTACCCCCCTCTAGAGAGCCAATAATCGAAAATGGGATAGAAATCTCTATGCAAATGCCAAGATTGCCTTATTTGGGAGGAGAGGAGTCTGGTTTACGCTGGAGGCAAGATCGCGCAGGAAAGTTATGAAAACCCTTACAAAGTGCGATCGGGAAGGGGGCGGATTTGCATTTGCATTTGGCATCGGATTCGGATTGGCTTGGAATTCGCACGCACTGGCATTTAGCTCCGCATTAATGTACGCATCAAGGGACAGGAGGTGCATCGGATCACGGAGCGGCAGGGAAGACAGAATGACCATTCATTCCAATGAGGAGGGTATTTATTCATGCGAGTACAACGATTACCGTTCGGTTTCAAGCCTGTAGCGCTGTTGGCGCTGATCGCCGCCTTGTTGGTCGGATCGCTCTCGCTGGCGCCTTCGACGGCTTCCGCGGCGTCGGCTTTCACGCAGACGTCCGCTTCGGGCTTCAGCAGCCAATCGGGCATTCAGCTCGAGAATTCGAGCGAAGGCGGTCAGAACGTCGCATTTGTCGACAACGGCGATTACATCGCCTTTACCGGCATGGATTTCGGAGCGGGGGCGACGTCCTTCCAGGCGCGGGTGGCCAGCAACGCGTCGGGCGGCAGCATCGAACTGCGCTTGGGCGGTCAGAACGGAACGCTGATCGGCACATGCGCGGTTCCGGGAACGGGAGGCTGGCAAAATTGGACGACGGTTACCTGCCCGGTTAACGGCAATCCGAGCGGCACGCATACGCTGTACTTGAAGTTCACGGGAGGCGCCGGCAATCTGTTCAACGTGCTGTGGTTCAAATTCGGAGGAGGGCTGTCCGCGTTCACCCAAATCGAAGCGGAAAGCTTCAGCAGTCAGTCGGGCATTCAGGTCGAAGCATCGAGCGAGGGAGGCCAGAACGTCGGGTTTATTGACAACGGCGATTACATCTCGTTCGCCGGAGTCGATTTCGGCAGCGGTGCGGCCTCCTTCCGGGCGCGGGTGGCCAGCAATGCGTCGGGCGGCAGCATCGAACTGCGTCTGGGCAGTCTGAACGGAACGTTGATCGGTACGTGCGCGGTTCCGGGAACGGGAGGCTGGCAGAACTGGACGACGGTTACTTGCCCGGTCAACGGCAGCCCAAGCGGCACGCATGCGTTATACCTGAAGTTTACCGGAGGGGCAGGCAACTTGTTTAACATCAACTGGTTCCAATTCGACGTTGCCGGGCCGCAGACGGGCGGAGACGTGGAAGGAAAGCTGTTCGCGGGTTATCAGGGGTGGTTTAACGCCGCCGGCGACGACTCTCCGAACGGAGGCTGGATCCATTGGTCGAAAAACAGCAGCGCCCCGACGGCCAACGTTAACGTCAACTTCGAGCTGTATCCGGACATCCGCGAGTACTCGAAGCTGTATCAGACGAACTTGGCCAATTTCGGCAACGGCACGCAGGCCAAGCTGTTTTCGTCGTATGACCAGGAGACCGTCGACAAGCATTTCGAATGGATGCAATCTTACAATATCGACGGGGCCGCGCTGCAGCGCTTCGGCGCCGACGAGAGCGACCTTCCGAACAACTGGAAGACGAATCGCGACAGCGTCGCGGTCAAGGTGAAGAACGCCGCGGAGACGTATAACCGCAAATTCTACGTCATGTACGACATCACGGACATGAATCCATCGAACTGGGCGAATGCGGTTAAGCACGACTGGACGACCAACATCGTCGGAGGCATGCAGCTAACTAGCTCTTCGGCATACGCCAGACAGGACGGCAAAATTGTCGTCTGCATCTGGGGCATCGGCTTCACCGATCGCCCGGGCACGGCGTCCGAGCACGCGAATCTGATCGCCTGGTTCAAAGACCGGGGCGTCTACGTCATCGGAGGCGTGCCGACTTATTGGCGTACGGGGAACAACGACTCCAAAACCGGCTTCATGAGCGTATACGAATCTCTCGACATGCTGTCTCCGTGGTTCGTCGGCCGGTTCGGCCGCAATGGGCTCGCCGACGCCGACCATTTTATGAACAACCAATGGGGTCCCGACTTCCAATACACGCAGCAGCGGGGTATCGCCTACCAGCCGGTCCTCTGGCCGGGGTCTGCATGGTCGAACATGACGGGCGGTCCACGCAACGAGAACCCGCGGCTGCACGGGGATTTTATGTGGAGGCAGGCGTATAACATGAAGTCGCTCGGTATCGATACCGGCTACGTGGCCATGTTCGACGAGTACGACGAAGGAACGGCCATTGCCAAAATCGCCGAAAACAGCTCGATGATTCCGACCAACCAGTACTTCCTGACGCTGGATGCGGACGGGGTCGCCGTATCGTCGGATTTCTACCTTCGCCTTACCGGGGACATCAACCGGATGTTCAAAGGCCAGATTCCGGCGACGCTTAATCATCCGACCAGCCATCAGTAACCGCTCAAGATCCAGGGGCGACTTCCCGAAGCCGGGAGGCCGCTCCTTTTTTTTGCGCGATTTACGGTCGTTCGGCCGCAACAAGCCATCTCGATACAGGAAAGTTTAATTTTGCCTCATATGACAATCGTCACAGAAATTATAAGATAGCCTGGAAAATCAAATCTGTCGGCGCTTGCCGGTTCGAAACGATGTAAGCACTTACAGGGCGCGTCGGGCGAAGGGGGGATGAACCGGGGAGGGAGCGGCGGAACTCCCGGGATCGGAAAGCAGCGGGGCATGAGGGAAGCTTCGCGGGAAGGCAAGGGCAAGGTGCAAGGCAAGGAGGAAAAACATTATCCAAGGGAGAGTTCGTCCATGAAGAAAAGTTTTGCGGTTCTGACTCTGACTGTCGCGCTGTTCGTTACCAGCGCAAGCCTCGCGTTCGCTGCCATCGATCCGTACGGCGTCATCGCGCCGAGCGCCAACTCCGAGCTCAACAGCGATTCCGGCAAATTTTCGGACGGCAACGGTCCCCGGATCGAAGACAACGAGAATAAGAACATCGGATACATCGTCCCCGGCAATTACGCCAAGTACGCCGAAGTCAACTTCGGAGCGGGCGGCGCCGCCAAGGTGAAAATCGAGGTCGCGACTCCGAACGCGGCAGGCTCCGTCGCTTTCGCGATCGACGATCCGAAGGGAGCCCCGTTCGCGACCGTCCAGTATGAGCCGACGGGAGACTGGCAGAAGTACCAATGGTTCGAAGCGCCGGTGTCCGGACTGACGGGTACGCATGACCTGTACGTCATCTTCACCGACGGCGATCTCAACGTCCGCGGCGTGCAGTTCGAGCCGGCCGCGGGAGGCTCCGGAGCCGCTTCGGAAGCGAATCCGCAGACGGGAGACGCCGGCATTCTGCCGTACGCGCTGCTGGCGGCGGCATCGGCGGCGGTGCTGCTGCTGACCGGCAAGAAGCTCGTAAGACGAACGTAAAACGAGGATTCGAATTCGCTTGAAGAAGGAGTCCCGAAGCGCTCGCTCGCCCGAGGCGGAGGGACTCCTTTTTCGGAACGAGAGGGAGTCATGGCGATGGTGCGCAAGCCTTCTTGGCGAGAAACGGCGGTGGTTGCCGCCGCGCTGGCGTTCCTGTTCTCCGTCTGGAAGATCGGAGCTTACGCGCTGGACGGCTACGAGAACAAGAAAACTTACGGAGAGATTCGGAGCGTGTACTACGGCCCTTCGGCGGGGGAGGCTCCCTTTTCGCCGCTGCTCCCGGATGCTCCGGTTTTGCATTCCGTTCCCGCGGAGAAGCGCCTCGTCAATCCGAAATTCGAGCCGCTGCTCGAACGGAACGGGGACGTCGTCGGATGGGTGCGGATAGAGGGGACGAGGATCGACTACCCCGTCGTGCAGGCGGAGGACAATGCGTACTATCTGCATCGCGACGTCGACGGAGAGCGGAATGCGGCGGGCAGCATTTTCATGGATTACCGCAATGACGCCGGAGGGAAGGACAGACATCTCATTGTGTACGGACACGATATGAAAAATAAAACGATGTTCGCCAGCCTGCTCGAATACGAGAGCAGATGGAACTTCGAGAACAAGGCGGTCATCGAGTTCGATACGCTGTACGCCGACGGGAGATGGGCGATTTTCTCCGCGTACACGACATCGTCCTCGTTCGACTATATCCGCACGGAGTTCGCATCGGATGAGGACTATGAGCAATTTCTCGCTACGATTCAAGCCAAGTCGCTGCACGCTTCGGACATCGAAGTGTCCGCGGAGGACACGATCCTGACGCTGTCGACCTGCTCTTCCGCCTTCGAGGACGCCAGGTTCGTCGTGCACGCCAAGCATCTGCCGCCGGAGGAGGGCAATACCTTCGAGCCGCCGGTCGAAGCAATCCAGGGGGAAGGACGAAAGTAGCCGCGAACCTGATCTAAAACAGAAAGCAAGGGGGTACGGGGATGGGGGAAATTGGAGATAAAGCAACCGGAGACGGTTGGCGCCAGGGGCTCAAAGGCAGAATCGCCTTCCTCGTCTGCACGCTCGCAATCGCCGCGATCGCCCTGATCGTATATGCCCTATCGTCCGGAGGCGAGCAGACGTCGACTAAGCCAGGCGGGGGCGAATCGTCCGTCGAACCGGAAGCTCCGTACAAGGTGCTCGTGTTCAGCAAGACCGGAGGCTTCCGCCACGATTCCATTCCGGCCGGGATCGAGGCGCTTCGCAAGCTGGGGGCGGCCAACGGCTTCGAGGCGGACGCGACCGAGGACTCGTCGCGCTTCAGCCCGGAAGGACTGAAGATTTACTCGGCCGTCGTGTTCCTGAACACGACGGGGGAGATTTTGAACGAAAGCGAGCAGGCTGCATTCCAGGCATACATCCAAGCGGGGGGAGGATACGTCGGCATCCATTCCGCTTCGGATACGCTGCATGCGTGGCCGTGGTATATGAATCTGGTGGGAGGCATGTTCACGGATCACCCGGCGGTCGCGAAGGGAACCGTGAAGGTGGCGGACAAGGCGCATCCTTCGACCTCGGAGCTGCCGACGCTCTGGACGAGGACCGAGGAGTGGTACAATTTTCTCGCGAATCCGCGGGGCGAGGTGCACGTGCTGGCTACCGTGGACGAGGAGTCGTACGAGGGCGGTACGATGGGCGCAGACCATCCCGTATCCTGGTGCAGCGAATTCGACGGAGGACGTTCCTGGTATACGGGTCTGGGGCATGCGGCGGAAAGCTATACGCAGGACGAACATTTTCTCCGGCATGTGCTGGGGGGCATTCAATGGGCGGCGGGGAAAAAGGACGGCGACTGCTCCGCGACAGTGTACGACGACCGAAACTATCAGAAGCAGGAGTTGGCGACCGCTCTGGACGCCCCGCTCGCGCTCGACTTCACGCCCGACGGCCGTCTGATTTTCATCGAGATCGGCGGTGCGGTCAAAATCTACGATCCGTCCACCGGCGCGACGTCCGCGCTGGGCAAGCTCGGTGTTGTGAGCGGCAACGAGCAGGGACTGCTGGGACTTGCGCTGGATCCGGAGTTTGCCTCCAACGGCTGGATCTATTTTTTCTATTCTCCGGTCGGCGAGACGAGCGAAGATCGCCTGTCCCGATTTACGATGAAGGGCGACGTTCTGGATTTGGCTTCGGAGAAGGCGATGCTGTCCGTGCCGACGCAGCGCGTCGAGTGCTGCCACCACGGCGGCAATCTGGAGTTCGGCGGCGACGGCTACCTGTATGTCGCTACCGGGGACAATGCGAATCCTTTTGCCTCGGACGGCTTCAGTCCGACGGACGAAGGCAGGCATCGGGCCGCCTGGGACGCGCAGGGAACGTCCGGCAATACGAACGATCTGCGGGGGAAAATTCTGCGGATCAAGCCGGAGAAGGACGGGACGTATTCGATTCCCGAAGGCAATCTGTTCCCGGAGGGCGGCGGAGAGGGACGCCCGGAAATTTACGTCATGGGGGTCCGCAATCCGTACCGGATGACGATCAGCCCGTTCGACAACGCGTTATACTGGGGAGACGTCGGTCCGGACGCGGGGTCGGATAAGCCTCTTCGCGGACCGAAAGGCTACGACGAATTCAATAAGGCGACGGCTGCGGGCAATTTCGGCTGGCCGTATTGCATTGCCGACAACAAACCTTATCGGGACTACGACTTTCTGTTCGGGGGCTTCGGCCCGGCGTTCGACTGCGCTGGCACGGTCAACGACTCGCCGAACAACACGGGAGCGGGGAAGCTGCCCCCGGCGCAAGGAGCGTTCATCTACTATCCGTACGGGCCGAGCGAGGAGTTTCCACAGATGACCGACGGAACGGGCCGAACGGCCGCCGTCGGCTCGATGTACAAGTACGATCCCGACAACTCGAACGAATTCAAGCTGCCGGCGTACTTGAACCGGTCGCTCATCCTGTTCGACTTCTCGCGGCAATGGTTCAAGGAAGCGAAGTTCGACGACTCCGGCAATCTGATGACGATCAATCCGTTCCTGACTAACCTTGTCTTCGATCACCCGATCTACGCCAAAGTTGGTCCTGACGGCGAGCTGTACGTCATCGAATTCGGAACCGGCGGCCCAGACGGGAAAATCTCGAAGATCTCCTACAGCGGAGCGGCAGGCAATCAGGCACCGCTTGCTTCTGCTTCGGCAAGTGCGATGAACGGTCTGGCGCCGCTGGCGGTAACGTTCAGCTCGGAGGGGACGAAGGATACCGAAGGCGATGCGATCACGTACGCGTGGGATTTCGACGGGGACGGCAAGACGGATTCGGTGGAAGCGACCGCCGGCTTCACGTACGAGACGAATGGCAATTACAACGCGAAGTTCACGGCGACGGACAGCGAGGGCAACGTCTCATCGGTCGTCATTCCGGTGACGGTCGGCAATCGCGCTCCCGTCGTGACGATCCGCGAGCCGGCGGCAAGAGGTTTCTTCTCCTGGGGCGACGAGATCCGCTACGAGGTAACGGTGACAGACGCGGAAGACGGGGAGATCGACTGCTCCAGGGTGCAGGTCACTCCCGCTCTCGGCCACGACGAGCACAACCACCCGAGTCCGACGCTGAACGGCTGCTCGGGAACGTTCAGGACGATGGAGAGCGATACGAACGTCGAGAACACGTTCCTGTATTTGACGGCGAGCTATACGGATGCCGGAACGGAAGAAGCGAATGCGCTGACCGGCACGTCGACGATTACGCTGCTGTCCTCGGACAGACAGGCCGAATATTTTGACGAGGCGGGCGGAGGCGGGCTGCAGACCGAGAATACGCAGGATACGGGAGGCGGCCGGAATCTGGGGTTTATCGAGAACGGAAGCTGGGTCGCTTACAGAGCGATGAATCTGGTCAACATGACCGGAATTCGCGCTCGCGTCTCCTCCGCAGGCGCGGGAGGCACGATCGAGATGCGCGCAGATTCGGAGACGGGGCCGCTGCTTGCGACGCTGGACGTTCCGAAGACGGGGGACTGGCAGAAGTGGGTCGACGTCGAAAGCGAGCTGGCGTCCGCTCCGAGCGGGGAACGCGATATTTACTTCGTGTTCAGGGGCGGCGACGGCTACTTGTTCAACGTTAACAAGTTCGATTTTCTCGGCTCGGGAATCGCGGTGCCTTGAACGTCGCCGCCTCTTCACGGGCCCGCCTCGCGAGGGCCAAGAAAGTACCTTGAGCGTCGCGGCCTCTGCACGGGCCCGCCTCGCGAGGGCCAAGAAAGTGCCTTGAGCGTCGCGGCCTCTTCGCGGGCCTTCCTCGTCGAGGCCAAGAAAGTGCCTTGAGAGTCGCGGCTCCTTCGAGGGCTCGCCTCGCGAGGGCCAAGAAAGTGCCCTGAGCGTCGCGGCCTCTTCACGGGTCCGCCTCGTCGAGGCCAAGAAAGTGCCTTGAGCGTCGCGGCTCCTTCGAGGGCTCGCCTCGCGAGGGCCAAGAAAGTGCCTTGAGCATCGCGGCCTCTGCACGGGCACGCCTCGTCGAGGCCAAGAAAGTGCCTCGAGCGTCACCGCCCCTTCACGGGTCCGCCTCGTCGAGGCCAAGAAAGTGCCTTGAGCGTCACCGCCTCTGCACGGGCCCGCCTCGCGAGGGCCAAGAAAGTGCCCTGAGCGTCGCCGCCTCTTCACGGGTCCGCCCTGTCGAGGCCAAGAAAGTGCCTTGAGCGTCGCCGCTCTTTCACGGGTCCGCCTCGTCGAGGCCAAGAAAGTACCCTGAACGTCGCCGCCTCTTCACGGCCCCGCCTCGCGAGGGCCAAGAAAGTGCCCTGAGCGTCGCGGCCTCTTCGCGGGTCCGCACGCCGGCCCAAAATCATAGCGGCGAGAGTCGGCAAAGAACAAGCCTGCAGCGGCAATTCGCTGCAGGCTTGTTCTTGCATCAGACGACCTCGAAGTCGGCGGTCAGAGCGATCCGGTCCGAGCTGGGGCCGACGAGAACGGTGAACGCGCCCGGCTCGACGACCCACACCATGTCCTTGTTCAGCAGGCGAAGCTCCCGCGGTCCGAGCGTGAACGACACTTCGCGCTTCTCGCCCGGCTCCAGGCGGATTCTGCGGAACGCCTTCAGCTCCCGATCCGGCGTGGCGACCGAGCTGACGACGTCGCGCAAGTACAGCTGCACGACTTCGTCTCCGGCCCGATCGCCCGTATTCGCCATCTCGACCGTGACGGTCAGCTCGCCGTCCGGAGAGAGGCGCTCCCGGTCGAGGCGGATGCCGGCGTACTCGAACGTCGTGTAGCTGAGCCCGTGGCCGAACGCGTAGAGCGGACGGTTGTCGCCTTCCACGTAGTGGATCTGGCCGCCGCGCTTGCGGCAGTAGTAGACGGGAATCTGCCCCAGCGAACGGGGGAAGGAGATCGGCAGTCGGCCCGACGGGTTGCAATCGCCGAACAAGATTTCCGCGATCGCCTCCCCTCCTGCTTCTCCGGGATACCAGGCTTCGAGAATCGCCGGGATGTTCGCGTCCTCCCACGCCATCGTAATCGGCCGGCCGTTCTGCAGGACGAGCACGATCGGGGTGCCGGTAGCGTGAACGGCCTTCAGCAGCTCGAGCTGCCGGCCGGGCAAGTCGAGGGAGGAACGGTCGACGCCTTCCCCGCACGTTCTCCGCGAATCGCCGAGCGCCACGACGGCGACGTCGGCTTGGCGGACCGCCTCGCAAGCTTCCTCGATGCCTTCGGCTCCGATGCTCCAGCCGAGCATCGCGGATACTCCGCTCGCGTCCTTGCGATATTCCACGATCACGTCGTATTCCCGACCGGCTTTCAGCTCGGCGGGCACGCTCCGGCTCGCGCTCTTGCCCTCGCCCCAGCCGTCGACGAGCAGCTTGCCGTCCAGCCACAGCCGCATGCTGTCCTGGCTGTCCGTGCCGATGTAGCCGGAGAAGTCCTGGGCAGGCGTGAGCTTGCCCGTCCACCGAACGGAGAAGCGGTGCGATTCGATGCTCTGGTCCGGCTTGGTGATGACCCAGTTGAAATTGATGTACGGATCGATTCTCGCAAGGACGGGCTCTCCGGCGAGATCGGGGTTGTTGAAATATTCGCCGAGCAGCCCCGGACGACCGCGGCCGTCGGAGAAGCTTCCAATCGGGATCGGCTCCAGCTCGTCTTCCAGCACGCCCGCCCCTCTGACATAATCGACGACCGTGCCCGGCGAGACGAGCTTGCGGATGCCGGCGAGCACCGTCGTCGGCTCGAAGCCTTCGATGTGCGGCGTATAGTCGCCCAAGCGGGCCGTATCGGCGCTCGGCCCGATAACGGCGATCCGCGCGACGTCTTTGCGCAGCGGCAGCAATCCGCCTTCGTTCTTCAACAGCACCGTGCTTTCCCTTGCCGTCTGGAGAGCGATTGCGGCGTGCCGCGGATGACGAACCGCGCTCTTGTGCAGATTCGGGTCGATGTACGGATTCTCGAACAGGCCGAGCATGAATTTGACCTTCAGCACGCGGGAGACGGCAAGATCGACGACGGATAGCGAGAGCTCTCCGCTCTCTGCCATGTCTACGATTTCGTCCTGGTACAGTTCATGCGGGAAGTCGTAATACTGCATGTCCGTTCCCGCTTCGATCGCCTGACGGATCGCCTCGCGATCGGAACCGGCCGTATAGTGGGCGCTCTTCAACCGGGAGATGGCGCCCAGGTCCGAACGGACGAAACCCGGCATGTTCCATCGCTCCCGGAGAACGTCCGTCAGCAGACTTCGGTCGGAAGCGCACGGCACGCCGTCGATCGTATTGTAGGAGCACATGGCGTTGACGGCGCCGCCTTCGACGTACGCGGCCTCGAAGACGGGAAGATGCACCGTCTCGATCTCGCGCATGCCGATCGTGACCGGGGACTGGTTCAGCCCGCTCTCCGGAATGCCGTGAACGGCGAAATGCTTCGGCTCGGCGACAATGCTGTCACTCGCGGCCAGACTGTCGCCCTGCAGACCGTGTACCATGGCGACGGCCATCCGGCTCGCCAGCAGCGTGTCCTCGCCGAACGTTTCCTCGACGCGCCCCCAGCGGGGCTCGCGGGCCAAGTCGAGCACGGGGCCGAAGCTCTCGTGGATGCCGAAGCTGCGCGTCTCCGCGGCGATGCCCCGGCCGATCTCGCGCACGAGCTCCGGGTTCCACGTGGACGCCATCGCGATGGCGTGCGGAAAGACGGTGCAGCCGGGCCGCAGCAGCCCGTGCAGCGCCTCCTCGCTGAACAGGATCGGAATGCCGAGGCGAGTTTGCTCTATGGCGTATTGCTGCAATTGGTTGTTGATTTTGGCCGTTCCGTACAGGTCGTGAATGCAGCCGATCCCGTCTTCTCCGATAATCTCCATCACTTTGTCCCACTGGATTTTCGCGTCGGCGGCCATGACGGTATCCATGGCCGGATGCGCCGCGGTCATGAACGAGACGCCGAAATATTGGTCGAGCTGGCGTACTTTCTCCCTAAGCGTCATGCGGCCGAGCAGGTCGGCGACGCGTTCCTCTATCGGGGCTCCGGCGTCGCGGTACGCGGGCGCGGTTACGGTGTTATCGCTCATTGCAGCTCCTCCTGTAAACGTTTTATTTTTTTGAGTTGATTCCAATATAGATAAAAACCCCCGACATTTCCCGTCAGGGGTTGCGATAAGGTCGTCATTTTTTATGGCGGAAGGAAGAAGGGGCGCGTCCGTGGATTTTTTTGAACACCCGGTTAAACGTCTCGATGCTGTTGAAGCCGGCCCGATACGCGACGCCGGTGACGGAGTCGTCTCCGTCCGCCAGCAGCCGCTTGGCGACGTTGGCACGGAACGCGTTGACGTAATCGACGAAGGTGGAGCCGGTCGCCTCCTTGAAGAAGCGGGAGAAATAAGTCGGACTGAACCCGGCGATGTCCGCCGCGCTGCCGAGCGAGAGGTCCCCCGCATACTCGGTTTCGATATACTTCAGCACCTTGTTCAGCCTGTCGAGCTGTTCGAGCCGCTTCGTTCTCTCCTGAGCGGAATAAGGCTCCATCGGAAGCCGCCGGACGACGAGTGCGGCGATCTCGCTGATTCTCGCCTTGAGGACAAGCTCGTGGCCGATCTCCCGGCTCCGCCATTCCTCGTGGATCGTCGCGAAGTGCCGTTCGAACGCTTCCCTGAGCGCCACATCCTCCCCGTCAAGATCTCTGCTTGCGTTCGCGCGAAGGTGCGGCGTCAAGATGCGCTGGCCGAAAATCAGCTCCGAGAACGCGTCGAAAGCCGTTATGCCGAGCTGAAGAATGATTTTGTGACAGCCCTGGGGATTCGGTTCGTAATGATGAAGCTCGCAGGAGCCTACGAACAGCACGTCCCCCGCCTCCAGAGCATAGAGCTCGTCGTTGATGCCGATGCGCATTCGCCCTTCGAGAACGTATACGATCTCCAACTCCTGATGCCAATGGACGGGAAAGCCGTTTTCCATCGAACTGACGATGATTCTGTGGGGCTGGCCCGTATTTAAGGCGATTTTCTCGTGCCAAGGATGCATGGGAAATCCCCCGGTTAAAAGAAGTAGAATCGTTTCTTCTATTCTAGCTTTCCGGTTCCCGCGCTACAAGGGAAGGGGGCGTTTTCGCCCGGACGGGGCGGGTTAGGCAGGAGGACAATTCTAGACTGGAAAAGCCAAGTTTCACTCCTGTTTTGCCCGAGCGGGGTTACGTTACCATGAACTAAAGCAAAGCAGAATCCGTACACGCGAGGGGTGAAATGGGTGGGAAGCATCAAGTTTAATCACGTTTACAAGAATTACAGGGGAGAATCGCGCCCGGCCGTCAACGACTTCCACCTGACGATCGAAGAGGGAGAATTCCTGGTGCTCGTAGGCCCGTCCGGCTGCGGCAAATCCACGACTCTGCGCATGCTCGCGGGGCTGGAGGAGATCAGCAGCGGGGAACTGTATATCGACGATAAATTCGTGAACTACGTGTCTCCGAAAGACCGGGACATCGCCATGGTATTCCAGAATTACGCCCTGTACCCCAATCTGTCGGTCTACGAAAACATCGCGCTCGGCCTGAAGCTGCGCAAGACGGCCAAGTTCGATATCGAGCTGAGGGTGAACCGGGTGGCGAAGGTGCTGGAAATCTCCCATCTGCTCGATCGCAAGCCGAGTCAGCTCTCCGGCGGGCAGAAGCAGCGCGTCGCCCTCGGACGCGCCATCGCCCGCGAGCCGCAAGTGTTCCTGATGGACGAACCGCTGTCCAACCTGGACGCCAAGCTGCGAGCGCAGACGCGAGCGGAACTGATCAAGCTGCAGGCCGACTTGAAAAGAACGACCGTGTACGTGACGCACGACCAGGTCGAAGCGATGACGATGGGCACGCGGATCGTCGTCATGAAGGACGGCGTCATCCAGCAGGTCGCGGCGCCCAGAGAGCTGTACGACAAGCCGGCCAACCTGTTCGTGGCGGGGTTTATTGGCTCTCCGCAGATGAATTTCATCGAAGGCGTCGTCACTCTGGAAGAGGGGCGTTACTATTTTGCGAACAAAAGATTAAAGCTGCTGCTTCCGCGCGAATACGACGTCCAGTTCGAACGGCTGACGAGATCGGTGCGCAACGTCATTATGGGTGTGCGGCCCGAGCACGTGCTGCTTAAGCCGGGGGAGGCGGACGGAGACGAGTATGTCGCCGGCGTCGTGCAGATGACCGAGGTGACGGGCGCGGACAGCTACGTCTACGCGGCTATCGGCGATTACAAAGTGATCGCCCGCACGGAGCCCGAAATCTCGTACCGCAAGGACGACGTTCCTGCAATCGGTTTCAACAGAGGCAAGCTGCATTTCTTCGACGAGACGACGGGAGAGTCGCTCGCAGCCGGAGGAGCGGAAGCATGAGGATGAAGAACATCAAACTTCCCCGCGCCGCCTTGCGCATCGTCTTCCGCCTTGCGCTCGCAGCGGCCGTGCTGTTCGGCGGGTACCGTTGGATTAACGGAGGGGAGACCGAGATACGCGCCTCCGACGTCGACGTCGCCGACTTGCTGGCTTACGAGGAACAAGGCGAGAAGCCTCCTTACGCTTTGCTGATGCAGCAAGCCGGGGCTTCGGCCGGGCAGGAGAGCGAAGGGCCGCCGATCGTGATCGATCCCGCGGACTACGGGGCTTCCGACCCGGAAGCGCGGCTGGAGACGGTCTCGGACGCGGACGGAACGGCGCTGCACTGGCTGAACGAGGAGGGCTGGGCAGAGTGGACGTTCGATGCGACCGTCGCGGGCTGGTACGAGTTGCTGTTCGAATACAAGCCGCTCGAAGGCGGCAAAGGCTCGATCGTCCGGGGCGTGCAGATCGACGGCGCCTACCCGTTCGCGGAGTCGGAGAGGATCGAACTGCAGCGGAACTGGAAGGATGCCAAATATCCGTACGACCGCAACGAAATCGGCATGCAGATCCGTCCGCAGCAGGACGAACTCGTCGGCTGGTCGATCAAGGCGGCTTCCGACTTCTCGGTCTCTTCGGAGCCTTTGCTGTACCGTCTGGAGCAAGGAAAGCATACGATCCGCCTCGTCGGCCACAAGGAGCCGATTGCCTTGAAATCGCTGACGCTCCGGCCGAAGAAGCCGCTGCCGACCTACGCGGAATACGCGGCGGGCAAGCCCGCCCCGACCGAAGAGGCGGCATGGTACGGAGTAAAGGAAGCGGAAAACTTCGATCGGAAGTCCGCGCTGTCGATCCAGACCGACCATTGGAACGAGCCGTACGTCTCCCCTCTGCCGAAAGGGCATATCACCTATAACGTCCTCGGAGGGCAACGGTGGAGGCTGCCGGGAGAATGGGTGGAATGGGAGCTGCAGGTGCCCAAGGACGGCTGGTACGAGATCGATCTGAAAGTCTACCAGAACTATCGCAACGGCTTTAAGGCATACCGGACGATCGAGATCGACGGCGAAGTTCCGTTCCGGGAGCTGCTTCGGTATCCGATCGAATTCAACCGCGAGTTCACGATCGAGACGATCATCGATCCGGAAGGCAAGCCTTATCGGTTCTATCTCGCCGAGGGCTCCCACAAGCTGCGAATGACCGCCGACTCGTCGCCGTTGCTGCCGGCCCGGCTCGCCTTGACGAGCGTGCTGCAGGATTTGTCGGCGTTCGACCGCGACGTGCGGCGCATTACAGGCAATTACAGCGTCAAGGCGTACGACGCGAATATGGACGAGAAGCGCACGTGGGACATGAAGAAGTTCGATCCGGACGTCGAACCGAAGCTGGACGCCTTCATCCGGCGGTTGGCGGATATCCGCGATTACTTGAACGGCTTAAACGGCAAAAACTCGGATATTTCCGAGGCGCTGCTCAACTCGATCGATTTGCTGGAGGCGATGCGGGCCGACGTGGACATCGTTCCGAACAAGATCAACGATTTCTCCACGATCCAGAGCAATATCGGCACATGGATGACGACGCTGACGCAGCAGCCCCTTCTGCTCGATTTTATCGTCGTTCGCACGCCGGAGGCGGACCCCGGGTTTAAGGAGCCGACGGAGCTGTCCCGCGTTCCGTACTCGATCGTCGATTTCGGCAGATCCTTCGTGATGGACTACGACATGCGCAAGCATAATCGGGAAGAAGCGTTGACGATCTGGGTGCAGCGCGGACGCGACTACGCGGACCTGCTGCGTGAGATGATCGCCCAGGACTTCACGCCGAAGACGGGCATCGAGGTGAACGTCAACCTGATGCCGAACCCGAACATGCTCATTCTCGGCAACGCGGCGGGAGAGGTGCCGGATGTCGCGCTCGGCGTGGGGGAAGCGACGCCCGCGGATTACGCGATGCGGGACGCGGTGGAGGACCTGTCCGGGTACCCCGGATTCGAGGAAGTGTTCGACCGGTTCATTCCCGGCGTGCGCCGCGCGATGAACTACGACGGCGGGGTGTACGGTCTGCCGGAGGTTCAGAACTTCCAGGTGATGTTCTATCGCACGGATATTTTCGACAGCTTGAAGCTGAAGGTGCCGCAGACGTGGGACGACGTCTTCGACATTCTGCCGACGCTTCAGGAGAACGGCATGACGATGAACTACCCGAAGGCGGATTTCGCGACGATGTTTTTCCAGCAAGGCGCGGAGCTGTATTCCGAAGACGGCCTTACGGGCGTTCTGACGAGCGACGAAGGGATCAAGGCGTTCAAGCGGTGGACGGAGCTGTACGACAAGTACAATCTTCCGATCGATATCCCGGCGTTCTTCCAGCATTTCCGCGACGGGGACATTCCGATCGGCATCGCCGATTTCAATACGTACGTGCAACTGCTCGTCGCCGCTCCGGAAATTACCGGGCATTGGAAGATCGCGCCTCTGCCGGGCGTCAGGCAGCCGGACGGAGAGATCGTCAGATGGTCGCCGCAAGGCTTGTCGGCCGGCATGATCATGAAGAAGAGCAGCAAGAAGGACGAAGCGTGGGAGTTCCTGAAGTGGTGGACCTCTGCGGAAGTGCAGGCCAGGTATGCCAGCGATATGGAGTCGTTCTACGGCATCGAATTCCGCTGGAACACGGCGAACGTCGAAGCGATGAAATCGTTGTCCTGGCCGAGCGACGACTTGAAGGCGCTCCGCGAGCAGGCGAAATGGGCGAAAAACATGCCTTACGTCCCGGGCTATTACTTCTTGAACCGGGAGCTGGAATTCGCCTGGAACGCCACCGTGATGGACCGCATCCCGGCGCAGGAATCGCTGGAGAAGGCACAGGTGAGCTTGCAGCGGGAGATGAACCGGAGGCAGAAGGATTTCGGAATCGCCCCGGGGTCTGATCTGCACGTGCCTCAGGTCACGCAACCTTACGAATGGGAGGAACCCCAATGAACAATACGGAGCTGACTCCCGGAATAACGAAGCTTGGGAGGCCGCCGTCCGTGGGCGCCAAGCTTCGGCAGTTTTTCGCCGAGATCAAGCGGGACGCGTTCGTCTATGTTTTCCTGGCGCCGTTCCTCATTTGTTTCCTTATTTTTATCGTCGTTCCCGTCTGCATGGCCGCTCTGCTCGGCTTCACGTCGTACGACGGCTTCGGCTCGCTTCGTTTCATCGGCGTCAGCAACTACATTACGCTGTTCACCCAGGACGTTATTTTCTTGACCAAAGCGCTGCCGAACACGTTCCTGTTCGCTTTGATCGTCGGCCCGGGCGGATACTTGCTGAGTTTTCTGTTCGCATGGCTGATCCAGCAACTGCCGCTCAAGATTCGCGACTATTACACGCTCGCGTTCTACGCGCCGTCGATGGCCGGGGCGGTCGCCCTGTCCGTCGTCTGGATCGCGCTCTTCAGCGGCGACCGCACCGGTTACTTGAACCAGTTCCTGCTGGGCTTCGGCTTCATTGAAAACCCGATCATCTGGCTGCAGAAGCCGGAGTACCTGATGAAGGTCATGATCATCGTATCGCTCTGGATGAGCTTCAGCGTCGGCTTCCTGGCGATGCTTGCCGGTCTGCAGACCGTTAACCGCGAGCTGTACGAAGCCGGCCGGATCGACGGCATCTCCAACCGGCTGCAGGAAGTGTTCTACATTACGCTCCCGTCCATGAAGCCGCAGATGCTGTTCAGCGCGGTCATGACGATCGTAGGCACGCTGAAGGCGGGAAGCATCTCGACCCAACTGACGGGAGTGGCCGTGACGCCGCAATACGCGGGGCATCTGGTCATCAACCATATCGACGACTACGCGTTTATCCGCTTCGAGCTGGGCTACGCGTCGGCGATCTCGGTCATGCTGCTTCTCGTCAGCTACTTCGCGATGAGATTCGCCTACCGGCTGTTCGGTTCGAAGGAGGAGCTGTAAAACGATGATTCGCAAACTTCGCCGAGTAACGTCGTTCCAGGTCATGCTGGTGACCGCCTTCACGGCGCTGGCCGCATTCATGTCGATTCCGATCATCTTTATCCTGAACCATGCGTTTAAGCCGCAGAGCGAGCTGTTCCTGTTTCCTCCCCGGATCTTCGTGCAGGATCCGTCATTTCGGAACTTCGAAATTCTGCTGCTGCACGCATCCAACGCGGCGGTTCCGTTTACCCGGTACCTGTTCAACAGCATCGTCGTCGTCGCCTTAACGCTGGTCGGAGTTATCGTGGTCAGCACGATGGCCGCCTACGTCATCGCCAAGTACCGGTTCCACTTCAAAGGGCTGATCATGGGGATGATCACGCTGAGTCTGATGTTCGCGCCGGAGACGGTCAGCATCCCGCGATATTTGATCATCAGCGGCCTTCATATCAACGATACGTATTTCGGACATATTTTGCCCGCTCTCGCGTCGCCGGTTGCCGTGTTCATGCTCATCGGGTTCATCTCGCAAATTCCGAACGAGTTGCTCGAGGCCGCGAAGATCGACGGGGCCAGCCAGTTGGGCATCTTTACGAAAATGGTGCTTCCGCTGTCGATTCCGGCCATCGCGACGATCTCGATATTGACGTTCCAAGGCGCATGGGGAGACGTCGAACCATCCACGCTCTTCATGCAGAGCGAAACGATGAGAACGCTGGCGTTCTACGTTAACAGTTTGATCAGCGGCCTCCAGAACAGCGTTGCCGGCCAGAACATGGCCGCCGCCGCCGGGTTGTTGATGTTCATCCCGAACTTGATCATCTTCCTGCTCTTCCAGAAGAGAGTCATGGAAACGATGGTCCATTCCGGAATCAAGTGACACTTCAGCAAAGGAAGTCGGAACCGATGAAAAGATGGCTTGTTTTCCTGCTCCTGGCGGGGATCGCGGTACTGACGCTGCCGCCCGAAGCGAATGCTCGGCTCCCGTATCAGACCACTTATTACGATAGCAATCAATCCTATTGGTATGGGATTCAGGCGATCTACAAGCCTGAAGGCGCCTATGGAGGACAATTCGACGAGCCCGTCGACCTGTTCGTCGCGAGCGACGACAAGATTTACGTCGCGGACAAGGGCAACGACAGAATTTACGTGCTCGGCAACGACGGGGGAGCGCTCGCCGAGCTGGGGGACGAGGAGGGGCCGGGAGCCCTCAGCTCTCCGGAAGGCGTGTTCGTTACGGCGGCTGGTGAAATCTACGTCGCCGATTCGGGCAACGAGAGAATCGCCGTGTTCGGAGCGGACGGCAAGTTCAGCCGCGAATTCAAGAAGCCGGATTCCCCGGTTATGTCGAAGGAGCACTTCGTTCCGACGAAAGTCGTCGTCGATCGTCGCGGAGTGATGTACGTCAACACGAACGCGTCGTATCAAGGCTTGGTTCGGTTGAGTCCGAACGGAGAGTTCATGGGCTACTTCGGCGCGAACAAGGCGCAGCAGACGCTGCTGAACTGGGTGAAGAAGCTCATCTTGAACAAAGAGCAATTGAAGAAGGAAGTTCCGGGGCTGCCCAAGCCGATCCAGAATATCGCGATCGATCCGGACGGCTTCGTCTACACTGCGACCGGGGGGAGCTTCGGCGCCTCGGCGGTCCGCAAGCTGAACGCCGGCGGCGTGGACGCGTTCAAGGGCAAGACGTTCCAGCACAGCCACGGCATCCAGGACGTCGCGATCGACGCCAACGGCTTCCTGTACAACATTGATCTTGATTTCGGTCGCGTAACGATCTTCGACCGGACCGGAGACCCGTTGTTCGCGTTCGGCTTCACCGACGTCAACACGCAGCAATACGGGGTGTTCGGATTCCCGACGAGCATCGGCGTCGATGCGAGGATGAACGTCTGGGTAACGGATAGCCGCACGAAGACGATCCACAAGTTCAGGCGCACGGAATTCGGCGACGACGTTCTGAAGGCTCTCGTCCTGTACGACGAAGGCCGCTATGAAGAGAGCAAGCCTTACTGGGAACGGGTATACGCCCGCAACGAGATGTACAACAACCTGTACATCGGACTCGGCAAAGTGTACCTGGAAGAGAAGAAAAACGAGCAAGCGCTCGACTTCATGAAGGAAGCCTACGATACGAAGGGCTATTCCAAGGCATTCTGGGAGCTTCGTCTCGATTGGCTGCAGAAGCACTTCATCGGCCTGATTCTCGGATTGATTGCCGTCTACCTGCTGTTCAGGGCGATTCCGATCGCATATCGGAAAATTCTGGCCTGGAAGCCGCCGACGGACTCATTCCGGAAGACGCTCGACGACATCCGCAATCTAGGCCGCGTCATGATCCATCCGTACGACGCTTTCTACCGGATGAAGGAAGCGAAGGTCTCGACGTGGCTCATTATTTCGATTCTGGCCGCCGTCGTTCTCGTGAAGATCGCCGCCATCTACTGGAGCGGCTTTCTGATCAATCCGATCAATCTGGCTTATGTCGATCTGTGGGCTTCGCTTCGCCTGTTCGTTCTGCCGTGGATCACCTGGATTATCGCGAATTATCTCGTATGCAGCGTCAAGGACGGGGAAGGCAAATTCCGGGAGGTCATTCAAGGCAGCACGTACGCGCTCGCGCCCTACCTGATCTGCTCGATTCCGCTGATCATTCTCTCGAATGTGATCACGCTTGAGGAGAGCGCCATCTTTAATGCGATCTCCGCCTTGATGTACATCTGGATGGCCGTTCTGTTCTTCGTTATGACGCAGGTCATCCACAATTTCGAGTTTCTCGAGTCGCTCAAGAACATCGCGATCACGGTCTTCGCGATCGGTACGATCTGGCTGTTCGGCTTTATCGTCTTCGGCCTCTCGTACAACCTGTACGACTTTTTCAATCAGCTTTACAACGAGGTGATCTTCTATCGTTAACTTCATCCAAAAAATATCCCTTCGCGTAAAGCTGGTCGTCGTAGCGGCGTTGGTGGTGATTGCCGCGTTCCTTTTCTTCTTCCTGAGAGGAGGAGAGACGCCTCTCGACGTGGCGTTGGCGAGGGCGGGCATCCCCGAACCGGTTAACGAGCGCGTCTCGTTGTACTCGGACGAAGAATGGAAGCCGACCGCGGGAGCGGACGGCTACGCCCTGGCGGCAGAGAACGACGCGTACGCGCTCTACGTTCGGCCGGACAATACGCAGATCGCCTTGGCCGACAAGAAAACCGGTTATCGCTGGACCAGCAATCCGACGCAGGAGCAAATCGCCGAGGAGACGGTCAAAGGGCAGCTGCTGACGAACCTGCAGTCGCCGTTCGTACTGACGTACGTTACGACCGAAGGCAAGGACCAGACGAACCGCAAGGCGGTCGACGCCCTGGACAAGAACCTGAAGGCGAAGCTGTCGCGTACTGCGAACGGTTTGCAGGTTACTTATGCGCACGCGGAGCTGGGCTTGACGTTCTCGCTGGAATACGAATTGACTGACGGCGGGTTTAAGGCGCGGATACCGACGAACGGGATCAAGGAAGAAGGCAAATTCGTCGTTTTCTCTCTCGACGTGCTCCCCTTCTTCGGGGCGGCGAAGGTCGGAGAAGACGGGTATCTATTCGTTCCCGACGGACCGGGCGGCTTGATTCGTTTCAAAGGAGATCGCGCGAACATTTCCAAAGGCTACATCCACCAAGTGTACGGACTCGAGCCGACGAACATGATCAACTTCAATCGTTCCGGCGAGCGCCGCGAAGATATTTCCTATCCGGTCTTCGGCGTGAAGCGCGGGGATCAGGCGTTCGTGGCCATGATCAGCAAAGGCGGGGATTCGTCGAACATCGCGGCGATGCCTCCGGGCATCAAATCTTCGTTCTACAGCGTGTTCACCAATCAAATCTACCGCGAGGATTACTTGTTCATGAGAAGCCGGGAATCGACGCCGGTCAAGGCCGTACAGAAGAAACGGCTCGAGACGGACAGAGAGATCGAATACCGCTTCCTCAACGGAGACAAGGCCGATTACGTCGGGATGGCCGACGCCTACCGCGATTACTTGTCGGACAACGGCAAGCTGGGAGAGCCGCTTAAACCGGTCAAGAACATTCCGCTCTATCTGAAAGTGATGGGGGGAACGTTCAACGAAGCTTTCGGAAGGGTGCAATATTTCCCGGCGACGACGTTCGATCAAGCGACCGATATGGTCAAAGGGCTGCAGGAGCGCGGAGTCGACAACATACAAGTCATTTACTATGGATGGCAGAATATGGGCGGCTACCGGCTCGACGATCGATTCCCGATCGAGAAGAAGCTCGGAGGCACGGCCGGCGCCAAAGCGTTTATCGACGAGATGAAGAAGCGAGACATCGGCGTTCAGTTCTATGACGATTTCGTATGGCTCAATACGGCCAACACGGGCCTCTCTCCGAAATCCAGCGGCATTCGCGGAGTCGACGGTACCGTATCGGTGTTCGAAGGCTGGTTCCTGAGCAAGCCGGCGCGGACGGTCGATATGGCCTACCAGGCAGTCCAGAAATTGAAGGATATCGGCGTGTCGGGCGTACTCTACGACTGGATCGGAGAGATGGTGTTCCACGACTACGATCCGACGGCGATAGCGACGCGGGGAGATACGGTCCACATCTACTCGGGGCTGCTGGACTACACGCGCAAGACGCTGGGCTGGTCCGGGGTTTACCGGGGCAACGATTATACTCTTGCGAACATCGATTACATCATGCAAATGCAATACGAATCCAGCTTCGACTTCATGATCGACGAGACTGTGCCCTTCTATCCGATCGTCGTACACGGCTACGTCCCGTATTCGTTCAATGACGGGAATCTGCGCAACGACGTCGAGGCCGAATTCCTGAAAGCGATCGAATACGGCGCGATGCCGTCCTTCTATCTGACGCACGAGGAGTCTCGCAAATTGCGGGACGGCGGCATGTACTTCCTGTTCAACAGCCAATACGAGAAATGGGCGGACAGGATCGGAGTCGAGTACAAGCAGTTCGACCAATTGGCGCACGTGTTCTCGCAACGGATCATCGATCACGAGAATCTGTCCGAGCAACGGTTCGCGACGACTTACGAAGACGGAACGCGCGTCGTCGTCGATTACGGCAACCTGACGTTCGCCGTCGAGAAAGGAGCGGGCATGTGAAGCCATCCAACGAAATATCGCGCCAAAGACGCCTCTTCCACTCGAAACGGTACGGCATCGGCCTGCTGTTCATGCTTCCCTGGCTGATCGGGTTTTGCGTATTCGTCGCCGTCCCGATCGGCTGGTCGATTTTCATGTCGCTGCACAAGGTGTCCGTCGTCCCCGGCGGATTCAAGTACGAACGGTTCGGGCTGAAAAATTTCAAGGACGCTTTCGTCGTCGACAACGTGTTTCCGATCGAGCTGATCACCTACTTCCAGCAGATGCTGCTCATGGTGCCGATCATCGTGATCTTCGCGCTGCTGATCTCGCTCATGCTGAATCAGCGCTTCCCCGGAAGATTTATCTTCCGCGCGATTTTCTTCCTGCCCGTCATCTTCGCGACAGGTCAGGTGCTCTCGGAGCTGTTCGCCCAGGGAGCGGGAGAGATCCCGTTCCTGGAGCAGTACAATCTGCAGCCGATGGTCGAGAAATACGTCGGCTTGCAGTTCGCGACGACGGTCATGGACGTGCTCGGCCGGGTCGTCCTGATTCTCTGGTATTCGGGCGTGCAGATTCTCATCTTCATCGCCGGCTTCCAGACGATCTCGCCGTCGGTCTACGAGGCTGTCCGCATCGACGGGGCTTCCCCGTGGGACAGCTTCTGGAAAATCACGCTGCCGGCATCCGTGCCTTTCATCAGCTTGAACGTGCTCTACACGATCATCGATCTGTTCACGTTCCCGCTGAATCCGGTGCTCCAGCACATTCGGGCCAACATGTTCAAGATCGATACGGGATACGGCTACGCCAGCGCGCTCGCCTGGATCTACTTCGGCTTCGTGTTCGCGCTTATCGCCGTCGTGCTGTGGCTGTTCGGGCGCAGCATGAAGTCAAGGGGGAAACGCTCATGAACGCGACTCGCGTCATTATCCGCAAGTTCGGAGGGCAGGCCAAGGCGATCTTCTGGAGCCGGGCCGTTCAGAGAATCAAGGTGTTCGTGCTGGGACGCAACGTCTCCGACGGGCTGCTGGCCAAGCTGATTCTGTACCTGCTGCTCTCCATCGTCGCTTATTTGTACGTGCAGCCGATTCTGTACATGATCAGCACCGCGCTCAAGCCTTTGAGCGATCTGCTCGATCCGACGGTCAAGTGGATTCCCCGGGTCGTCACCTGGGAGAACTTCCAGACCGCGGTCAAGGGCATCAAATATCCGGAAGCGCTTCAGAACACCGCGATCATCGCGATCTCCTGCTCCGTCGTGCAGGTGCTGATCTGTGCGATGACCGGCTACGCGCTCGCCAAGCTCGCGGTGCCGTTCAAAGGGCTGATCACGGCGCTCGTCATCCTGACGTTCCTGATTCCGCCGCAGATCATCATCATTCCGCTGTACGTCATCTACAGCAAGCTGAGTCTGCTGAACACGCTGTTCGTGTTCCTGATCCCGGCGATTTTCGGCCAGGGGCTGAAGAGCGCGCTGTTCATCCTGATTTTCCGCCAGTTTTTCAAGTCGCAGCCGCTCAGCCTCGAAGAGGCGGCGAAGCTCGACGGCGCGTCGACGGCGCGGCTGTTCTTCGGCATCATGCTGCCGCTGGCCCGCTCGGCCTGCCTTGTCGTGTTCCTGTTCTCGTTCATCTGGTACTGGAACATGTACTACGAGCCGTCCTGGTTTCTCACGGACAACTTCACGCCGCTCTCGATCCGCCTGGATCGCCTGGAGGACGTGCTGAATCCGTCGCTGCTCGGCCAGCGGAATACGATCGACAATCCGGCGACGGAAAGCTCGAAGATGGCGGCCGCGTTCCTGATCATACTGCCTCCGATTCTCGTGTTCATGTTCCTGCAGCGCTGGTTCGTCACCGGAATCGAGAGAACGGGAATCGTGGAATAAGTTTTCGGGCGACTTCGGGGAGGTGATGCCGGCAAAGCCCGGTTGTCGGAAAAGGATAGGCCGGAAGATCGCGCAAGGCTCCGGGACTTCAGGTGCCGGAAGGAATTCGCATTCATTATCCAATAAGGGGAGGCAATACGGTGAAAAACAAACGTTCTTTCATGTGGGTTGTCAGTCTGGTTTTGACGGCTATGATGGTCTTGTCCGCTTGCAGCGGAGGCAACAACGGAGGCAGCGCCTCGCCGAGCCCGTCGGCATCGTCGGCGCCGCCGGCTTCGGAATCCGCTTCGGCTCCGGCTTCGGAGTCGGCGGAAGCTTCGGGAGGGTTCTGTACGGAAGGCAGCGAACCGATCACGCTCAAATTCATCTCCTGGAAAGACACGTACACCCCGCTGTACGAGCTGTTTCATCAGAAATATCCTTGCCTTACGATCGAGCAAATCCCGGTCAACAGCCAGCCGATCATGGAGATCATCGCCAGTCTCGAAGCCGCGGGCACTCCGGCGGACGTGACGGAGATCGACTCCGATCTGGTCGCTTTCGACCAGAACGGCCTGGTGGAGGACTTGACGCCTTATATCGATAAAGATTTGACGCTGCAAGGCGTGACGCTGCCGAAGGGCTTCTTCGACACGATGACCTTGAAGGACAAGAAGCTGGCTGTGCCGATGGTCGACGTGCCGATGTGGATTCTGGTCAACAAGGATCTGCTCGCGAAGAACGGTCTGGAAATGCCGCCTAATGACTGGACTTACGACGACTTCCGCGAGTACGCGAAGAAGATGACGAATACGGACGCGGGCGAATACGGCCTGACGACGCAAGCCGAGTGGCAAATGCGCGTCCTGAGCACGAAAGCGATCGCAGACGGTCACGCGGCCAACCTGCAGTACATGAACGAAGACTTGACGCAATCGGTCATGCATACACCGGGCGTTCTCGACGATGTAAAATGGCTGAAGGAATTCGTCACGAAGGACGGCTCGCTGCTGAGCAACGCCGAAGCGACTGCGCAAGGCGACGTGACCCGCGAATTCATCAACGGCAAGACGGGCTTCGCGATCGGCGGAGACTGGGTGCTGCCGAAGCTGAAGGAAAGCGCGCAATTCGAATGGGACGTCCTGCCGTTCCCGAAAGGCAAAGTCAGCCAGCCGGGTTATACGATCTACGGTCCGCTCTCGCTGCTGTCCGGATCGAAGAATAAGGAAGCTGCGTTCCTGTGGCTGAGCTTCCAGTTCACGAAGGAAGCGCAGAAGTGGAAGATCGACCAGGGCGCCAACGCCTCGGTCCTCGATCCCGAGCTCGACGCGTATTACGAGGAGACGCCGATGTGGCAGGGCAAAAACTTCGAAGCGGTGCAGATCGCCAAGCAGAACGCGATCATCCAGCCGGGCGTCACGATTCCGGGCTGGAACGAGTACAACTGGAACAACATCATGAACGACATCATCTTCGGCGACCGCGACATCAACGAGATCATTCCGGAGACGGAAGCGTGGAACAAGAAAACGCTGGAGCTTAGGGAGGCGTTGAAATAACGGAACGATCCGGGCAACGCGCTCGAGATTGGGAGAGCGTTGAAGTAAAGGAAGCATCCGAGGGAGTCGGGCGGCCATGACGGGCCGTCCGGCTCTCTTTTTCTTCCATGAGCCGATTCGGGGACGATTCGGCCGGACGACCCGATCGCGGCCGGACCTTCGAGGAGGATAAAAATGCACTCCATAGTTTAGGATCGTCTCATTGTTCGGCCCATAGGCGAGGGATAAGATGGATGTGCGCGGAACGGGCGGGCCGCGGTAAGGCGGTTCCCGCCCTCCGCCCAGCTTGGCCGCGGATGCCGCTTTTATTAACTATACGCTCGGCGGAGCAAGCGATATAAGTTGAACCAGGGACGTCGAAGATTAGGCCGAATGGAATGGAGAAAGGGAATGGCTTTGTCGCGAGTTTTGGCTTTGAGTTGCATACCTATGAAGGTCTTATCGATCCAAGCCACTCAAAACAACCTGTCTGAAGCCGACAAAGCCATCCCTTTCGGAATGCAATGGACTTCCCTTCGTTGGTTCAACTTGTATCGCAGCGCCCGTCCGGAGGAGGACAAACCATGATTCATCGAAACCACGTTCAGAAGACGCTGTCCAAAGTTCGCGCGCTGGAGGAGCAGTACGCTCCCCTCATTTTCGAGAAGGTCGGCGAAGTTCCGGTCGTCTATTTCGAGACGGAGGAGCATCTCTACGAGGTTCCGTCCCAAGAGGCGGGCTGGGAGCCCGCCAAGGAAGGGCTCGTCTGGGGCAAGCCGTGGGGCTCCGCCTGGTTCAAGGGCGAATTCGTCGTGCCGGAGACGCTGCACGGACAGGCGATCTATATCCGGGCGAACGCCGACGGCGTGGAGACGTTCTTCTGGGTGAACGGCAAGCCGCAAGGCATCTATACCCATCCGAAGGAAGCCGCCAACCGCGGCAATCATCATACGCTGCTGCTGACCTCTTCCGCGCGGGCGGGGGAGCGGTTCGAGCTCGCTTTCGAAGGCTATGCGGGACATCCCTGCATCGGCACGCAGCCCTACCAGCTCTACGAATCCAGTGACGGGGGAACGCTTCGCTTCGAACGGGTATTCCGCTCGATCGACGTCATGGCGCGCAGGGCCGACGTGAAAGATTTCGTCTTCGATCTGAAGACGTTGAACCAGCTTGTCTCGGCAGGGCCGGTGAACGTTTTCCGCAAGGGCAAGCTGACGAACGCGCTGCTGGAGGCGTTCGGCGTGCTGGAGCAGTCGCCGGGCGAAGTCGGGGAAGGCGAGTGGCGTCCGGCGCTCGCGGAAGCGCGCGAGATCATGAAGCCGCTTCTGGCCGAGCGGAACGGCGGGCAAGGGCCGAAGGCCGGTCTGATCGGCCATTCGCATATGGACACGGCCTGGCTGTGGACGCGGGACGAGACGATCCGCAAGTGCGCCCGCACGTATGCCAACGCGTTGAGCCTCATGGAGCAGTATCCCGAGTATACGTTCGTGCAGAGCTCCGCCTTCCATGCGGAGCTGATGCGGCGTCATTATCCGGATATTTTCGAAGGCATCAAGAAGCGCGTCGCCGAAGGACGGTGGGAGCCGAACGGGGGCGTATGGATCGAATGCGACTGCAACCTCGTGAACGGGGAGTCGCTCGTGCGCCAATTCGTCAAAGGGCAGCGCTACACGAGGGAGCACTTCGGCTATACGTCGGATACGTTCTGGCTGCCGGACACGTTCGGGTACAGCGCCGCCATCCCGCAAATTATGGCCGGGACGGGCATCCGCTATTTTCTGACGACGAAGCTGTCGTGGAACGATACGAACCTGTTCCCCTACGACACGTTCAAGTGGCGCGGGCTGGACGGGACCGAGGTGCTGACGCACTTCAACACGATCCATTGCTGGCCGGACGCCGAGACGTTGATCCACCGGGTGTACGAGAGCGGCAACAACGGCATTCAGCATAAGCAGGTCAACGACCGCAGGCTCGTCTCCTACGGGTTCGGCGACGGTGGGGGAGGGCCGCAATACGAGATGCTGGAGATGGCGCGGCGAGTCCGCGACCTGGACGGAGTCCCGCAGGCGGAGCATACGACGGTCAGCCGGTTCATGGGCGAGCTGGAAGCCTCGTCCGTGAACGTACCGGTCCATGTCGGAGAGCTGTATTTCGAAGGCCATCGGGGCACGCTTACGCAGATGCACGAGATTAAGCGGAACAATCGCAAGGCGGAAATCGCGCTGCGCGACCTGGAGTTCGCGGAGACGGTTCGTTGGGCTGCCGGGGGAAAAGCGCCTTCGGCGCGCACGGCCGAGCTGTACGAGCTGCTGCTGATCAACCAGTTCCACGATATTCTGCCGGGCACTTCGATTCCGGAAGTGCACGACCGGGCCGTCCGCGAGGTCGGGGAAGTGATCGCGGAAGCCGGCCGCCGGACGGCGGAGCTTCTGGCAGAAACCGCCGCTGACGATCCCAATGCCGTCACCGTCTGGAATACGCTGAGCTGGGACAGAGTCGGCACGGTTGCGCTCGAGGCCGGCTCCGGCATCGCGCCGTCTATCGCGGCAGGGGCGAAAACGCAGCGGGTGCGGGACGTCTTCGGCAGCGACAAGCTTCTCGTCGGGGACGTCCGTGTTCCCGCTCTCGGAGCCGTGACGATCGACCTGGCGGGAGCCGGTTCGGGAGAGCAGGCCGCTTCTCCGTTCCGCTGCGCCGGGCGCACGCTGGAGACGCCGTTCGCCAGCATTGTTTTCGACGAGCACGGGTACATGGAGTCGTTCGTGGACAAAGCTTCGGGCCGAGAGCTGAGAGGGCGCGGGCACCCGCTGAACGCGTTCCTGTTCGGGGAAGATTTGCCCGGGGCGTGGGACAACTGGGATATCGACCGCGACGTCTTCGGCAAGCTGCGGCTGCAGACCGGTCTGGAGAGCCGCGCGATCGCGGCGGACGGCCCGCTGCAGCTGCGCATCCGCAGCGTCTACCGCATCGGCAGGAAGTCGTCGATCCGGCAGGATATCGTCTTCCATGCCGATACGCCGCGGGTGGACTTCGAGACAGAGATCGACTGGCACGAGAAGCATCGTCTGCTGAAGGTCGGCTTCGAGGTCGACGTCCATACGGCGTCCGCCCGACATGAGACGCAGTTCGGCTACGTGGAACGCCCGACGCACGCCAATACGCCTTACGATCAAGGCATGTTCGAGGTTTGCGCGCACAAGTGGACCGATCTGTCCGAGACCCGGTTCGGCGTCGCGCTGCTGAACGACGGCAAATACGGCATTTCCGTCATGGGCTCGGACGCCAGGCTGACGCTTCACAAGGGCGGAACGCATCCCGATCCGCGCGGCGACGAAGGCGTTCACCGGATCGTCTATTCCTTGCTTCCGCACGGCGGCTTCGGCGCGGAATCGGTTATCCGGCCGGCTTACGAATTAAACGTGCCGCTGGTCGCCGTCCCCGGACGGGACGACGGCTTGACTGTCGGCGGAGGCTCGTTCGCGAGCATCGACGCGCCGAACGTCGTCATCGAGACGGTTAAGCCGGCAGAGGACGGGGACGGTTACGTACTGCGCTTGTACGAGGCGGAGCGTTCCGGCGTGAGGAATGCGGTGCTTCGGTTCGGCAGAGCGCCGTCGAGGGTCGTTCGGACGAACTTGCTGGAGGAGGAGATCGGGGAAGTTCCGCTGCAAGGAGCGGAGGCGTCCCTCGACTTCCGGGCGTTCGAAATCGTAACGCTGAAAGTGTACCCATGAGACCGGCGTTGAGGACGTTCGGGCAAGCAATGTTGGCGTTCGTCCTGGCGGCAATCGTCGTTCTCGGAGCTCTCTCGTCGCCGGGAACGGTTTTCGCCGAAGATCCGCGGCCGAATTGGGAGTTGATCGAACCGAAGTACTCGTCTGCGGATACGTTCGTGGCGGCTTACGACGTAACCGATTACGGCGCCAAGGGAGACGGAGCCGCGGACGAGACGCCCCTCTTTCAGCAACTGCTGGATTCGCTTGGCCGGCTGGGCGGCGGGACGCTGTTCGTGCCGGAAGGCAAGTACGCCATCCGCGGCAACCTGTACGTCCCGAAAGGCGTCACGCTCCGCGGGGAATGGAAGAAGCCGGTCAAAGGCGAGCCGATCCAGGGGACGCTTCTGCTGGCTTACGCCGGGCGGGGGGACGAGGAGGCGCCGCCGCTGCTGACGTTGGAATCGTCCTCGGCCGTACGCGACGTGGCGATCTGGTATCCGGAGCAGACGCCGGACAATATCGTTCCGTATCCTCCGGCAATCGTGTTTGGCAAACCGAACGTCTTCGGCAACGAGTTCAACAACGCGAAGAACGTTACGCTTGTGAACGCGTATTCGGGAATCGTCTTCTCCCGGGTGAACGGCGGGACGGGACCGGTCGTCTCGGACGTGTACGGGACGCCGCTCTCCAGAGGCGTCGAGATCGACCATATCGTCGATGTCGGGCGAATCGAGCGGATCGATTTCTCCCCCGCCTATTGGGCCGGATCGGGTCTCGAGCTGTCGCCTGCGCCGGGAAGCGCGTATGCGGACTGGATTCGGGAGCACGGCACCGGCATCGTCATGCGCAGGAACGATTGGTCGTATACGAGCTTCGTGACGATCGAGGGCTACAACATCGGCTTTCACGCGGCTCCGTCGATCGCCAGTCCGGGCGCGATCCCGAACGGCCATAACTACGGGCTGAACCTGATCGGCTGCCGGACCGGCATCTTCTTCGAAGGCGTGAGCGGGGAAGGCATCATGTTCACGCGCGTCCGCATCGCGGGCGCTGAGAACGGCATCGCGGTCGGACCGGACACTGCGGGAGCCATTCAGGCTTACGGCGTGGAGATCGAAGCGTCCGGCGACGCCATCGCAGTCGATCCGACGTCGAAGACGAGACTGCTGCTCCGGGAGAGCGTCGTGAGGAGCGGGAAAGTCGAGATCGGCGGAGGCACGTTCTCCGCTTCCGACAGCGACTTCGACAACGCCGCTCCCCAGATCGCCGTCGGTGAGGAAGCGCGCAGTCTGCTGACGGGCAATCGGTTCAAGGAAGGCGCGGACATCGACAGTCGCTCCAAATATATTTCGGTCATCGACCACGAGCCGCTCTCTGCGGAGAAGCTGCCCGCCTTTCCGGAGATCGCGTCGGAAACCCGTCTGCCGGCGAGGATGGCGCTGTATGTCGCCACCGACGCTCCGTTCGGGGCCGTTAACGACGGGCAGACGGACGCGACCGCGGCGATTCAAGCGGCGCTGGACCGCGCCGGGGCGGACGGAGGGGGAGTCGTATTCCTGCCGCCGGGCAAGTACAAGGCGCTCGGCAGGCTTGTCGTTCCGGGCGGAGTGGAGCTGAAGGGCGCGGTCGACAGCCATACCGTGCCGACCGGCAAAGGCAGCATTCTGGAGACGTACGCGGGCAGAGGCGAGCCGAACGGGGAGCCGTTCCTGAAGCTGATGTCCGGCTCCGGCGTCAGGGGAATCACGTTTAATTATCCCGAGCAGACGGCCGACCAGCTGCCGAATATCGCGGCTTATCCGTATTTGATTCAGGCTGCCGGAAGCGGCGTCTACATTGTGAACGTCGCCATGAGAGCCGCCTACAACGGAATCGACCTGTTTACGCATCGGACCGACGGGCATTATCTCGACTTCGTCACCGGCCACGTTTTCCGGTCCGGCGTCAAAGTCGGCGGAGGCGCGCAGGGCGGCAAAATCTACAATTTGCAGTTCAACCCGATCAATTATGCCGCAGGGCGCGAATCGAAGTTCGGCGGCTGGCCGAACTCGCCCGCGGGAGACAACAAGGAGGTCTACGACTACGGCTACGACAATCTCGATTTCCTGACGCTCGGCCACGTGGAAGACGAGGTACTGTACAACAACTTCCATTACGGCTCCGCCAGGGGCGTCGTTCTGATCGGCGAGAACGGTCAAGGTCCTTCGGGCGTCAGTCTCGGACTCGGCGTCGACGGGGCGCAAAAGGCGATGGTGTTCGAAGAGATCGGGAATAACGGCTTGCCGTTCATCAATTCGCAGATCGTGTCCATCGGCGGCGGAGAGGGGACGCGTTATTTGGCGACGTCGGCTTCGTTCGCGGGGGAGGCGGTATTTTACAGCGCGGACTTCTGGGGCAATCCCGCCTACGCGCTTGAGCTCGCCGGCGGGACGCTGGAGCTGAGGCTGGGTCATGCCGGCAATGCCGGGCAGAAGGGCTTCTCCTTGCTGAACGGAGGAACGCTGCGTCTGGATCAGGCGAGCATAGGCTCGACCCGGGCGCTCGTGAACGCCGATCGCGCGCCGAATCTGTTCGCGAGAGCCTCCATCACCGACATGGGCGGCGTCAATCTGCGGCAGGCCGGGGAATGGAAGCATAATCTCGGCAACATTCTGATCGGCGCTCCCTCGAAGCCGGCCGCGGAGAGCGCGCCGGCCTCGCCGAGCCCAAGCGTCTCTGCAGAGGAGGCTTCAGCGGTTTCCGGGGAATCGGCGGCAAGGGAAGAGCGGGGGGACGGCGGAAATGCGGGGACGGCGTGGATTGCCGCGATTGTGGTGGCGACGACGGGCGCAATCGGAGTTATACTATATTTAGCTAGAGCAAACAAGAGAAAAGCCGCATCCCGTTCGGATTCGGACTAAGAGAGGCTGACGCATATGACTGCCAATCGCGACAAGAACGACCGAACGATCCGGGACGAAGATCCGCTGCGCCTCCGTTACCTTGAGCCGGCTTCCGAATGGGAGGAAGCGCTTCCCGTCGGCAACGGGCGGCTCGGAGGCATGGTGTTCGGCCGGACCGGCAGCGAGCGAATCGCGCTCAACGAAGACAGCGTATGGTACGGGGGCCCGCGCGACCGCAACAATCCGGACGCGCTCGAGCGCCTGGAGGAAGTTCGCGAACTGCTCAGGCAGGGCAGGCCGAGGGAAGCCGAGGAGCTGGCGATGCTGGCGCTGGCGGGCGTGCCGGAATCCCAGAGACATTACGAGCCTCTGGGCGACTTGCATTTGCACTTCGCGGGCGAGGCATCCGATATCGGGAATTACTCGCGCGAGCTGGACCTGACAAACGGCATCGCGACAATCCGGTATGAGTCGGGGGGTGTCAGGTTCAGCCGGGAGATATTCGCCAGCTATCCGGATCAGACGCTGGTTGTGCGTCTGACGGCCGACGCCCCCGGAGCTTTGTCGCTGCAGGCGCGGCTGACGCGAGGCCCGAACAACCGGCATTTCGACGAGATTCGGAAGCTGGACGACGCGGCGATCGTCATGCGCGGGCAAACCGGAGGCGGCGGGCCGCGCTTCAGAACCGTCGTCCGCGCCTTGACGGAAGGAGGCAAGCTCTCTGTCGTCGGCGAGCGAATCGTCGTGGAAGGAGCGGACGCGGCGACGTTCGTCGTCGCGGCGGCAACGTCGTTCCGGTTCGAGGACCCGGAAGCGGAGGCTGATCACACGGCGCGGGAAGCGTCCGAGCGCGGCTGCGTCTCGCTTCGGGAGCGGCATGTCACGGATGTGAGCGGCCTGATGGACCGGGTTCGCTTGCGCCTGCCCTCCTCGCCGGAGAGGGAAGCGCTTCCGACGGACGAAAGGCTGAAGCGCGTCCAGGAAGGGCAGGAGGATTGCGGCCTCGCAGCGCTGTATTACCAATTCGGCCGCTACCTGCTGCTGTCGTGCAGCAGACCGGGATCGCTGCCCGCCACGCTGCAGGGGATCTGGAACGAGAGCATGCAGCCGCCATGGGACAGCAAATACACGATCAACATCAATACCCAGATGAATTATTGGCCGGCGGAGACGGGCAATCTCGCGGAATGCCACGAGCCGCTGTTCGACTTGATTGAGCGTATGCGGGAGACGGGCAGGGCAACCGCGCGGACGATGTACGGCTGCAGAGGCTTCGTCGCTCACCATAACACGGATCTATGGGCGGATACCGCTCCGCAGGATCTCTACCGTCCGGCGACAATCTGGCCGATGGGCGCGGCGTGGCTGAGCCTTCACCTGTGGGAGCACTATCTTTTCTCCAAAGATAAGCCGTTTCTGGAGAGAGCTTACCCGACGCTTAAGGAAGCGGCCGAGTTTTTCGTCGACTTCCTGACGGAGGCGCCGGACGGTTCGCTGATCACCAACCCTTCCGTCTCGCCCGAGAACACGTACGTGCTGCCGAACGGAAATGCCGGGACGATGTGCCTGGGCCCTTCCATGGACAGCCAAATTGTGTACGAGCTGTTTACGGCATGCCTCGCGGCTTCGGAAGCGCTGGGGCGGGACGCCGATTTCGCGCGTTCGCTGCTGCGGCTCAGGGAGCGGCTGCCGGAGCCGAAGCTCGGCCGCCACGGCGAGCTGCTCGAATGGCTGGAGGAATACGAGGAAGCAGAGCCGGGGCACCGCCACATCTCGCATCTGTTCGCGCTGCATCCCGGCGCGAGGTTCCATGTTCGCGGCACGCCGCAGTGGACGGCCGCGGCCCGGACGACGCTGGAGCGCCGCCTGGCGCATGGGGGAGGGCATACCGGCTGGAGCCGCGCATGGATCGTGAATCTGTGGGCGAGACTGGAGGACGGGGAGAAGGCGTGGGAGAACGTGAGGCTGCTTCTCTCCCACTCCACGCTGCCGAATTTGTTCGATAATCATCCGCCTTTTCAGATCGACGGCAATTTCGGCGGAGCCGCGGGAATTGCGGAAATGCTCGCGCAGAGCCACGTGGAAGAAATCCGGCTGCTTCCGGCGCTGCCTTCGGCATGGTCGGACGGAGAAGCGTCCGGACTTCGCGCGCGAGGCGGCTATGAGCTTGATCTGCGCTGGTCGAACGGCCGGCTGGACGAAGCCGCGATACGCGCCGGAACGGACGGGCGCTGTGTGCTGAACGCGGGAGTGCCCGTTCGCGTTACCTGCGCGGGGAGCGACGTCGGCCTGACGGAGTGCGGCGGAGGCGCTGTCGCATGGGACGCGGCGGCGGGCAGCGAATATATCGTCCGGAAGGAATAGCCGGACCGGGAATGGAACTGCCGGTGCAACGCATCATTACGACGATTACGACCCAGGGGGAGAAGTCGCGTGGCAAATTTCAGCTTTCGTCGCTTGATCGTTCCGCTGACGGCCGTTCTTCTGCTTGGCGCGCTTCTGGGAGCGTGCAGCGGCGGCGGGAGCCGGGAAGAGCTTCACGCGGCGGATGGGGAAGAAGTGACGCTGAAGTTTATTTTCGGCGGGGAGAAGAAGGCGGCCACAGACGAAGTGTGGGCCAAGGTCAGCGAACACGTGAAAGCCAGAGGGCTGAACGTGAAGTTCGATATCCGCTTCATTCCGTTTAAGGAGTTCAAGACGAAAATCCAGGCGATGGCCGCCGCGGGCGACCGCTGGGACCTGAACTTCGACTCCAACTGGCTGTCCTACAAGGAGATGGCGTCCAGAGGCTCTTACATGGCGCTTAACGAGCTGCTGCCGGAATACGCGCCGGATTTGTACGCCAAGTACCTGGAGCAGGGCACGCTGTCCTCGGCTACCCGGAACGGAAGCATTATCGGATTGCCGTGGACGATGAAGATGAACGAACGGCCTTACGTCGGGTGGCGCTCGGATCTGGCCGAGGCGGCGGGCATCTATCGCGAGCCGGACGAGGTACAGACCATCGAGGATCTCGACGCGCTGCTGCACGAATTGAAGAAGGCCTATCCGCACGCCAACGTAACCCGGACGCCGCCTCTGGCTCTGTACCTGGTTCGCGAGGAATGGATCGATCTGGCTTTTCACGGCCTGGGCTTTTACTTGAACGATCCGACCCGCACCGTGCAGGCGATCGAGCAGCAGCCGTTCTACCTCGAATCGGCCAGGATGAGCAAGAAGTGGAACGACGCCAAAATCTTGAGCCTGGACGCCCCCATCGACAACGAGAGCGGGGCGGAGCAGTGGCGCAACGGCAAAAGCATGTCCACGGTCACTTCGCACGAGTGGGCTTATGCCGACCCCGGCTTCGTCGACCCGTCGTTCCGCCAGCAAATGTCGCTGCTGTATCCGGACAAGCGGTTCTCCAACCGCACGGCTCTTGCGAACGTGCTCGCGATCAACCGCAATTCTGACTATCCCGAGCTCGTTCTGAGATTTCTCGACATGCTGGAGACGGATCGGGAGCTGTACGATCTCGTCCAGTACGGCATCGAGGGCAAGACGTACGTCCTGAACGGGGAATCCGCCCAATTTCCCCAAGGGATGCAATACACGACGAGCAATTATCTGGAATGGGAGAGCGGTTGGGCGTTCTGGAAGCCGCAGTTCCTGCGGCCGACGCCGGTCTATCCAGAAGGCTTCTGGGTCAGGGAAGCGGAGTTCGCCAGCCTGCCGATCAACATCAAGTCCCCGGTGGACGGCTTGTTCATCTCCGACGAGAACATTAAAGACGAGTTGGCCGCGAGGGAACAGCTGGCCAACGATGTCGGCAAGCCGATCGAATTCGGCAAAGTCGCCGACCCCGAGCTGGAGACGGAGCGCTACGCCCGGCTGCAGAGAGAGGACGGCAAGCTCGACGTCATCGTCGCGGAAGTCCAGCGGCAGATCGACGTGCATATCGGCGGCAAATAAGCTTGGCCGGCGCCGGAATGCGCCTTCCCTCTTCGAATCGCATACTTTCCCGAGAAAGGACCCCGTGTCCGCTTAGCTGCGGATTCGGGGTCCTTTTTCTCGTGCGATCGGAGCATTTTCACGGTATGCGCCTTCCAAGAACGGCACTCCCGGACAGGCGATCCTTCCCCGAACGGCTTTCCGCGCAAGTCGACGAAACAAGCCAAATCCGCACATCAAAGTTTAAGTTTGACTCATGGATGGTCGAAATCCCCGGAGCTATGATTAAAGCATCCCAACGAGAAGGGGCAATACTCATGAAAATTCGGACCGAGACCGGGGGGACGGGAACGCGGGCTCCTGCGCGCTTATACGGCGTCTACCGAGAGCTCGCTCGCAATCGCACGCTGCTGCTGATGTTTCTGCCGGTCGCGACGCTGCTGCTGCTGTTCAACTATTTGCCGCTGGCGGGGCTGGTCATCGCGTTCAAGAACTTCGACTTCCAGGACGGAATTCTCGGGAGCGCCTGGGCCCAGCCGTTTCTGAACAACTTCGACTACCTGCTGTCCTCGGATTCGGCCTACCGCGCGATGCGGAACACGATTCTGCTCAACGCGCTGTTCATCGTCGTCGGACTCGCGTTCGAAGTCGGGCTGGCGCTGATGCTTAACGAGCTTCGGAACAAATATTTTAAGCGGATTACGCAATCGGTTACGTTCCTGCCTTTCTTCATTTCGTGGATCGTCGTCGGCGTGTTCGCTTTCAACTTGCTGAATTACGAGAGCGGCGCCATCAACCGGTTCCTGGAGTGGATGGGCTTCTCGAGAATCGACTTCTACAGCGAAGCGGGGCTGTGGCCGGCCATTCTGGCTATCGCGGTGCGCTGGAAGGTGACCGGCTACGGCACGATCATCTATCTGGCCGCTCTGACGAACGTCGACAATTCGTACTACGAGGCGGCGTCCATCGACGGGGCGTCACGTTGGCAGCAAATGCTCTACATCAGCATTCCGATGCTGAAGCCGACGATTATGATTTTGACGCTGCTGGCGGTTGGCCGGATCATGAACGCGGACTTCGGGATGTTCTACGCGATGGTCGGAGACGCCGCGCTGCTCTTCCCGACGACGGACGTCATCGACACGTTTGTGTACCGCAGCCTTCGCAAGTCCGGCGACATCGGCATGGCTTCGGCGGCGGGCTTCACGCAGTCGATCGTGGCGTTCGTGCTCGTGCTCGGAAGCAACTACATCGCTCGCAAGGTCGACAGGGACTCCGCCATCTTCTAGAGCGCGAAGTGCCTTAACCCGCTTGGGTATCGACCCGTTTCGCGGGTATCGCCGACATCCGCAATCCAGCTTCGCAGATCGGAGGAAGAGAAAGTGCCATCCAGAAAAATTTCGCTGGGCCAGTCGATCATCGTCGTCCTCGTCTCGTTATTCAGCCTGAGTTGCCTGTTTCCGTTCGTCATGGTCATCGCGGGCTCCGTGAGCTCCGAATCCGACATCGTGCAGCACGGCTACTCGATTATCCCGAGAAGCGTCAGCTTCGACTCATACCGCATTCTGCTGCTCGGCTCCAACCGGATCGTCGACGCCTACGTCGTCAGCGCGATCGTCACGGTCGTCGGCACGGTGCTGTCGCTGCTCGTGACGAGCATGGGCGCTTACGCGATGGCCAGAAGATCGTTCCGCTATCGTAACGTACTGTCGATCTATGCGATCATCACCATTTTGTTCAGCGGCGGTCTCGTTCCCTGGTACATCATCTGCGTCAGGTATCTCGAATTGAAGGATACGATGTGGGCGATGATTTTGCCCCCGCTGGCCAACGCCTTCAACATGTTTCTGATCCGCAACTTCATGCAGGCGATGCCGGACGACCTTCACGAGTCGGCCAAGATCGACGGGGCGGGCGAATTCCGCATCTACGCGCAGTTGATCGTCCCCCTCGCCAAGCCGGTGCTGGCAACGATCGGCCTGTTCGTCTCGCTGAGCTACTGGAACGATTGGTTCCTCGGCCTGATGTTCATCGACAAGCAGGAGCTTCAGCCCTTGCAGCTGCTGCTGCGGACGCTCGTGTCCAACATCGAGTTTCTCCGAACGTCGAACAACGCGATGGACATTCAGCGGATCGCCAGCCAATTGCCTTCGCAATCGCTCAAGATGGCGCTGACTGTCGTGACGATCGGGCCGATTATTTTCCTCTACCCGTTCCTGCAACGTTATTTCGTCAAGGGTCTGATGGTGGGAGCGGTTAAGGGATGACAATGTCAGCTTCGGCTGTGTTGTATATAACCAATGATGGGGAGAGGATTGCATGGCACAATCGAAACTTAAGCCGACGCTGCTCGCGGCGCTGGTCCTGATGCTGGCGTTCGCGCTGGCGGCGTGCAGCGGCAATAAAGGCGGAGAAGCGTCGCCTCCGGCCCAATTGGGCGGCGCTTCGTCGCCGGCTGCATCCGCCGGCGGAGCGTCTGCCGAGGAGGAGGTCACGCTGAAGTTTTACTTCGGCGGCGACAAGAAAGCGGCCACGGACGAGGTGTGGGAGAAGATCAGCGAATACGTCAAAGCCAAAGGCCTGAACGTCAAGTTCGACATCAATTTTATCCCGTTCGGCGACTTTAAGGACAAGATGCTGGTCATGGCGGCATCGGGGGACAAATGGGACTTGAACTTCGATGGGGACTGGCTGTCGTACAAGCTGATGGCGGCCAAAGGCTCTTACATGGCGCTGAACGACCTGCTGCCGCAGCACGCGCCGAACCTGGCCAAGAAATACGAGGAGCAGGGGACGCTGGAGGCGGCTACCGTGAACGGTCAAATCGTCGGTCTTCCTTGGACGATGAAGATGAATCAGCGGTATTACGTCGGATGGCGGCAGGATCTGGCGGAGAAGGCGGGCATTATTCGCGAGCCGGATTCCGTCAAGACGATCGAGGACATCGACCAGTTTCTGCACGAGCTGAGGGAGGCGTATCCGAACGAAAAGCTGTCCCGGACACCGGCGCAAGCGATGTACATGACGAGAGACGAATGGGTCGATCTTGGCTTCCATCAGCTCGGCTTCTACTTGAACGATCCGGAGGTCAAAATCCAGCCGATCGAGCAGCAGCCTTTCTACCTGGAAGCGTCCCGGATGACCAAGAAGTGGTACGACGACCGGATTATCAACCGCGACGCGATGTACGACAAGGAAGGTGCGGAGGATCAATGGCGCAACGGCAAGCTGCTGTTCACGATGACGTCGCATGAGTGGGCGTTCGCCAACCCCGGCTTCTCCGATCCTTCCTTTAAGCAGCAGATGTTCCTGCTGTATCCGGACAAGAAGTACGTGAACCGGACGGCGCTGGCGAACGTGCTGGCCATCAACCGCAATTCGGAGCATCCCGACCGCGTGCTGCGCTTCCTGGACATGGTGGAGACGGATCGCGTGCTGTACGATCTGCTGCAATACGGCATCGAAGGCAAAACGTACGTCCTGAACGACGAGGTCGCGGAATATCCGGAAGGCATGACGTTCACGACGAGCAACTATATGGAGTGGGGCGGCCAGTGGGCGTTCTGGAAGCCGCAGTTCATGCGTCCGAACCAGACGTACGCGAAGGATTTCTGGGTGAATGAGGCGGAATTCGCCAGCCTGCCGATCAACGTCAATTCCCCGGTCGACGGTCTGTTCATCGCCGAGGACAACATCAAGAACGAGATCGCCAAGCGGGACCAGCTGTACGAGGAGCTCGGCAAGCCGATCGAATTCGGCGTCGTCAAGGACGTCGACGGCGCGATCGCCGACTACGTCGAGAAGCAGAAGAACGCGGGTCTCGACAAGATCATCGCGGACGCCCAGCAACAGATCGACGCCTATCTTGCCGCCAAAAAATAATAACCGAGGAAAGCCGGCCTATGCATGAGGGCGGCTTTCCTTGCCGCTCGGGGAACGGGGCGAACGAGGCGTTGTCAAGAAAGCTAAAGGAGTTCGAACCTATGGCGAAAATCAAAAAGGTAGAATGCATACGCACGAGAAAAGGCGGAGTGTGGACGATCGTGAAGGTGACGACCGATCAGGACGGCCTGTACGGGATCGGCTCCGTCTCGGACATGTACAATCCGGAGGCCGTCGTTCAGATCGTCGAGCAGCTGCTCGCGCCGATTCTGATCGGCAAAGATCCCGCGAACATCGAGGATCTGTGGAACACGATGAGTCTAAGCGGCTATTGGCGGAACGGTGCGCTGCTGCAGACGGCGATCGGCGGCATCGACATGGCGCTATGGGATATTAAAGGAAAAGAAGCCGGTCTCCCGGTGTATATGCTGCTGGGAGGGGCATGCCGTTCCGCCGTGCCGTGTTACGGCCATGCAGGCGGCAATGACATCGCCGAGCTGAGGGAGGACGTGCATCGCTTCGTCGAGGAAGGGTACACGGTCGTCCGCTGCCAGTTGGGAGGCTACGGCGGCGGGGGTTTCCTGAAGGGGCCGCAAGCGAAGCTGCCCGACAACGCCTGGACAACGGACTCGGTGTTCGACGAACACGTCTACCTGAACGCCATTCCGCGCATGTTCGAGCAGTTGAGGCTGACGTTCGGGCCGGAGGTTCAGTTCACGCACGACGTGCACGAGCACGTCTCCCCGATCGTTGCGATCCAACTCGCGAAGCGGCTCGAGCCTTACGGACTGTTTTATCTGGAAGACGCGCTGCCGCCCGAGCAGCTCGGCTGGTATCGGCAGATGCGCCAGCAGGCCGCCACGCCTCAAGCGGTCGGGGAGCTGTTCTCCAACCCGAGGGAATGGACGGAGCTTGTCTCCGAGCGGCTGATCGATTTTATCCGCGTCCGGGTATCGAAGGCCGGAGGGATTAGCGCCTGCCGCAAAATCGCCGCCCTGTGCGAGGCGTTCGGCGTCCGGACCGCCTGGCAGGAGGGTGGGGAGAACGATCCGGTCAACCAGGCGGCAGCCGTTCATCTCGATATGGCGATCTGGAATTTCGGCATTCAGGAGATCAACCATTTCCGTCCGGAGGAGCGGGAGGCTTTCCCGGGAGCGATCGAGCGGCGCGGCGGCTATCTCTACGTCAATGACCGGCCGGGTCTCGGCATCGATCTCGACGAGGCGAAAGCCGCGCTGCTGCTCGGGGACGATTGGTCGAGCAAAAGCTACCACCAGCCCTACAAGCTGGACCGCAAAGCCGACGGCACGCTGGTGCGTCCGTAGCGCAATCGGCAAGCAATTTCTTCCATAGAAAAAAAGGGGCAAGTCCGGATGCCGCATGAGCAGCGCCTGAGACTTGCCTCTCTATTCTAGGAAAGCAAAGACCGTGACGCGGTTCTTCCGTACAAGGAATTCGTCCGCTCCATCAGCTCGGACAGCACGGCCCCTGCGCCCTTCAACTCGCCGTCGTCTCAACCCGGAAAATACGCCGATGTACGATTATTTCGAGTATCCCGCCCCCAAATGGCCCCGTAGAAGCGCCGATGCACGATTATTTCGAGTATCCTGCCCCAAAATGGTCCCGTAGGAGTGCCGATGTACGATTATTTCGAGTATCCTGCTCCCGTCTTTCGAAGGGGGCTCTGGCTCAAGGGCGTCAAAGGCGTTTTTGCTCGTCTTCATGAAACCTTCATCTAACGTTCATCTTTCCTTCATGACGTCCCGGCGCGGGGATGGTATCCTTTTAGTCATACTAGGAAACTTATAAGGAAGTGAGAGTTAAGATGAGCGCTTATCAAACCATTATTATCGGTACCGGACCTGCGGGGCTGACCGCGGCTATCTACTTGGCCCGCGCCAATCTGAACCCTGTCGTCATCGAAGGCCCCGAGCCGGGCGGACAGTTGACGACAACGACGGAAGTGGAGAATTTCCCCGGATTTCCGGATGGTATTATGGGACCCGAGCTGATGGAGAATATGCGGAAGCAAGCCGAGCGGTTCGGCGCCAAATTCCGTTCGGGCTGGGTAAACAGCGTGGACATGTCGGAGCGTCCGTTTAAGCTGTCGGTGGAAGGTCTGGGGGAACTGCAGGCGGAGACGCTTATCATTTCTACCGGGGCTTCGGCCAAATACTTGGGCATTCCGGGCGAGAAGGATAACGTCGGACGGGGCGTCAGCACCTGCGCGACCTGCGACGGATTTTTCTTCCGCGGCAAGAAGATCATCGTCGTGGGGGGCGGAGACTCCGCGATGGAAGAGGCGCATTTCCTGACGAAGTTCGCTTCCGAAGTCGTTCTGGTTCACCGCCGCAACGACCTGCGCGCGTCGAAGATTATGCAGGACCGCGCCCGCAACAATCCGAAAATAAGCTGGAGCCTGAACCGCACGCCGCTGGAAGTCGAGAGCGGACCTCTGGGCGTGACGGGACTGAAGGTGAGAAACAACGAGACCGGAGAAGACGAGACGATCTCCACGGACGGATTGTTCGTCGCCATCGGCCATACGCCGAACACGAAGTTTCTCGGCGGCCAACTGCAAACGGATGAAACCGGCTATCTGATCGTCAAGCCGGGCTCGACCGAGACGAATATTCCCGGCGTCTTCGCCTGCGGGGACGTGCAGGACAACAAATATCGCCAGGCGATCAGCGCCGCGGGCACGGGCTGCATGGCCGCTCTCGATTGCGAACGGTTCCTGGAAAACGCGGAAGCCGCATTAATCGAGGCTTGACAAACACTAAGCCGTCTCATAAGTTCTCATCATTGCTGTAATGATGACTTATGGGGCGGTTTTTTTCACGATCCAGCAAGTATATAATCCGCTATCCTTATCTGAATCGTCTCCGACAAACCGCATTCATCGTCCTGAGGATGCCGAAGGCGGTTTTGCTTGGAGGGTCAGGGATTCGAGGCGCGGGCGATCTGGGGCGATCCGTTGAACCCCGCCCAGATCGCCCGCAGAAAACTTTACGATCTGTAAGCTAGGGCGTGTATGCAAACCCGCTCAGGGGCATCTCCCCTGCTGCGTCACTTTTGCTTGACGTTCCTCCGGTACGCCTTCATAAAAGTTCCTTGCACGGAACGAAAATTCGGCAACATCTGCTATCCTCGGAGGTTGCATACACGCCCTAGTGATCCGGCTCCTCCGCGTTGTCGCAAGCCTGCTCCAGAGCCGATTGAAATTCTTCCTCATTTTCCGACGCCAGCTTGCTGCCGAACTGTCCGAGCTGGCTCGGACTGCTGGCCGGACCGTCGTTGTCCGGCTTGTTGTTTCTTCCCGCCATCGCGATCGTACCTCCCGTTTAGGATTTAGACGAGTTGGAATTGCCCTTTTTGTCGGACGTTTTCGTCCTCGTGTTTTTGGTTGCGTGACCTTGCTGTTTGGACACGGGTCTTCCTCCTTTCTTGCGCATGAATTTACTTTGCTCTCCCGCCCCTGGAATGATTCGTCGAAAAAAATCAATCGACCCCGGTCACAAAACCGTCGACCTCGTCGTTATATGCACACAACATAACGAGGAGTGATCGAGATGAGGCCGATAACATGCGTCGTCGTAGGCGGAGGTTACGCGGGGGTCAATACGGTCAAGGCATTGCTGAAAGAGGAGGCGGGCGGACGTTCGCTGCGCATCGTGCTGATGGATAAAAATGCGTACCATCTGCGCAAGGTGCTGCTGTTCCGGGCGGCAGCGGGAGAAGAGGATATTACGATTCCTTTTTCGGAAATGTTTCCAAAAGGCGTTCGGTTGATCCAGGCGGAGGCGACGGGAATCGAAAGCGCGGAGAAGCGGCTGATCTACAAGGATGCCGATGGCAACGAGGGGGAGATCGAGTATGACTGGCTGGTGCTTGCGGCAGGCAGCGTCGTCCGTCGGCCGGAGCCCGAACAGGGCGGCATCGCCCTGAGCAGACTGGAAGACGCGAGACGCATTCGGGAAGCATGGCAAGGCAATCTGCTTCGGGCGGTATCGGCTAACGATCCGGCTGAGAGGGAAAAGCTGATGACGATCGCGGTCGCCGGGGCGGGCATCAGCGGCATCGAGACGGCGGCCGAGCTGGCGCATTACGTGCGGGAGGACGCTGAAAGGCTGGGACTGGATGCTGGCAGCGCAAGGATCGTGCTGTATAATGCGAATAAGAGGCTTTTTCCGGACGGTCCGGCCAAAGTGGGGAGCAAGCTGGAAAACGCGCTGGCAGCGAAAGGAGTGACGGTGCGGCACGGCGTCAAGGTGCTTGGCGAACAGGCGGGAACGCTGACGCTGTCCGACGGCAGCAGCGAACAGGCGGGCTTGTGCATCTGGACGTTGGGGCTGTTGCCCAATCCGCGCTTGAAGGAGCTTGGCGTGCCGCTGACCGCGGACGGCCATATCGAGGTGGACGGCAGCTACCGGATAGCGGGGTTTCCGGGTGTGTACGCGATTGGGGACAACGCGCGGATCGTCGATCCCGAAACCGGCCGCATCGACGGCAAGACGTGCAAGGAAGCGATCGGCCAAGCGCCCCGGCTGATCAAAGTCATGGCGGCGGATGCGGCCGGCCGACCCGCGCCGGTTCACAAGTCGTACATGGATGTGTTCTGCTTCGGGCTCGGACCCGAGCAAGGGATGGTATGGACGCGGCAGTGGGGACTTGATCTCGTTCTGACGGGCAAGCTGGGCTGGAAAATACGGAAGTACACTTGGGACTCGGCAAGCTTGATCAAATAAGCCGGACGCGCGCCGACGATAGGCCAGCTGGACGGAGGCGGGGAGAACGCATGCAGGAACTTTACGAGCGATACAGAAGGCTGCTGTTTACGTTGGCTTACCAGTTGACGGGTACAGTGGCCGACGCGGAAGACGCGGTGCAGGACGTGTTTGTGAAAATCTATGAGATCGAACTCGAGCGGCTGGCCGAACCGAAGGCGTATTTGTGCAAAATGGTGACGAACCGGTGCCGGGATCTGCTCAAATCGGCGCGCAAGCGACGGGAACGCTATTTCGGCGAGTGGCTGCCGGAGCCGGTCTCGACGGCGGGCGACGATTCGCTGGAGGCGATCGTGAGAGGCGAATTGCTGTCGTACGCCATGCTGGTGCTCCTGGAGAAGCTGTCGCCCGCCGAACGGGCCGCTTTCGTGCTTCGGGAGGCCATGGGGTTCGACTACGCCGCGATCGCCGACATCGTCGGCAGGAACGAAGCCGCCTGCCGCAAGCTGATCAGCCGGGCCCGCGCCAAAATGGGCATCTCGCCCGACGAGCCCGTCCGGCCGGAGGCGGCGAGCGAGGAATGGGTAAGGCGCTTCGTGGCGGCCCTCGAAACCGGGAGCGTCGACACGGTCGTCTCGATGCTGGCGACCGACGTAGAGGTCGTGTCCGACGGAGGAGGCAAAGTGGTTGCGGCGGTTCAACCGATCCGCGCGCCTGCGCCTGTCGCCCGTTTCTTGCTCGGCCTTGCCAAGCAAATCACTCGTCCCGGGAGCGGGTTTACGTACGGACTGGCCGACATCAACGGACAGCCGAGTCTCCTCTTCCGCTCGCCGGCCGGGCCGGATACGATCGGTCTTGTGCATGTGGAGGACGGCAAGCTAAGCAGTCTTTATTTTATCCGCAACCCGGATAAGCTGGCGCCTTTTGCCTAGACGCAGGTCGCTCGAGGTGAACCGGCCATCGGCGAAAATGAAGAAATGGCGGTGCTAAAAGGGGGCTTCCCCTTTAGTACCGCCATTTCCGGTTCTCGTACGTTTTACAAGTCGGCCAGACGGTAGCCGGCGCCTCTTACGGTGGCGATGTAGGTCGGCTGCTTCGGATCGTCGTCCAGCTTGCTGCGCAGGCTGCGGATGTGGACGTCGATGGCGTTGCTCCCGCCGAAATACGTCTCGCCCCACACCTCGTTCATCAGCTCCTGGCGAGTCATCACCTTGCCTCCGGCGGCAAGAATCGACCTCAGCAGATCGTACTCGGTCTTGGTCAGATCGATGCGCGAGCCTTGGCGGGTCACGGTCATGCGGTCGGGATCGAGCACGATGTCCTTGAACGTCAGCAGACGGGAAGACTCCATCGCCGCGGCGTGCTTCACCGACAATTGCTGGATCTTCGCGATGACCTGGGCGATCGGTCCGGGCCAGACGACCGCTTCTTCTCCCGGGCGCGCGGCCGAGGCGTCGTTCACGAGGGCCAGCACGGGAGAGGAGCCGTCCGAAGCCCAGGCGGCGGCTGCCGCCGGAGATGGGGACTCCACGGTGCGGTCCATCAGCACGATATTGCCCTGGATCATGGCCAGCAGCGGATCGTCGGCATGATGCAGAAGCAGGACGTCGTAGCATCTTCGGGCGAGCTCCGCGACAAGCGTTCTCAGCGCCGCGGGGCGAGGGCTGACGATCAGAATGCGGTTGGTAATCTCACAGTATTCCCCCTCGGCCGGCAATTCGTCGGACAACAAGCCGTCGGCCGCAATGGCATCCTCTATCAGTGTCTGTTCGCGCTGCTGCTGCATGCTCGGCACACTCCCTTGAACACGTACTGCTCGTTCGTAATATGGTATCCGGTCTCGTCCGAAATTTTCTCCAGCCATCCGGGAGGCGTCGGGACGAACACTTCGTCCACCTTCCCGCAAGCCGTACATACGATATGCTGATGATCCTCGGTGCGGGCGTCGTAGCGGCACGCGTCCCCTTCGAGCTTCAGCTCCTGAATGAGTCCCTCGTCCGTCAAATATTTCAACGTATTATATACGGTAGCATACGCGAAATTGTGTCCGCCGGCTTTTAATCTCTCGATAATGTCCGATGCCGTAGGATGATCGTCGGCCGCGGTCAGCAGATCGTAGATCGTTTTCCGCTGCACGGTCATCGCGCCCGCTTTCCTCATCGCCTTCATCCCCTTAATTTAGATTTAGTTTAAGTTTAATCGAGAGGAAGAGAGGTGTCAATAACATAAAAGAGCCGTCGAGCTGGATGCCTGACGAATTTCGCGCGCCTGGAACAGCCCCTGATTTTTAAACAAAAAACCCGGAAAATCGATCTTTGGTTTTCCGGGTTTTCCTTTATAGTGAAACATAAAGAGACGGAGGTGAGCGCGTTATGGCACGTACGGACTGGAAATTCGATTTTGGCGTCGGGGAGGCCGAGGCCGGCCGGGTCAAGGCGACCGCGGATTGCCGCTATACGGCCGAACGGGGTTACGGATTCGCGGGAGACGGCACCGTTACGGCAAGGGACCGCGGAGAGACGGGCAGGCCGTGGAGGGACCTGATCATTCCCGCGGAAGCGACGTTCCGCGCGGACTTGCCGGACGGCAATTATACGGTGACGCTCGGAATGGGGGATTGGATTCTGCCGGCGTGGACGACAGTCAAGGCCGACCCGGGGCGACTTCTGCTGCTGAGACGCCGGGTTCCGATCGGACAATTCGCCCGGGAGACGATTGGCGTCTGCGTTCGCGGCGGGAAGCTGGAGCTGACGTTCTCGGGTCCGGCCCCGAGAATCAATTGGCTGGACATTGCGGCGGCTCCGGACGCGATTACGCTGCATCTGGTCGGAGATTCGACGGTCGCGGATCAGCCGACCGACGGGTATCCTTACGCGGGGTGGGGACAGATGCTGCCCTGCCTGCTGAAGCACGACGTCATCGTCGCCAATCATTCGGCGTCGGGTCGAAGCTCGCGCAGCTTTGTCGGCGAAGGAAGATGGGACGAAGCGCTGCGGCAGATCAAGCCCGGAGATTACGTGTTCGTCCAGTTCGGCCATAACGATCAGAAGACGGACGAGGCGCGGCATACCGATCCGGACACGACTTATGTTCAATTTTTGGGAAAATATATCGAAGACGCCCTGGACAAGGGAGCTCGTCCGATTCTCGTCACCTCCGTGCAGAGGAGGTACTTTGAAGAGGACGGCAGCCTCCGGGATACGCACGGGCTGTATCCGGAAGCCGTTCGGAAGCTTGCGGAGGAGCGGGGCATTCCGCTGATCGACCTGGCGGAGAAGAGCGGGCGGCTGTTGGAGGAGCTCGGGCCGGAGGCGTCTCGTTCGCTGTTCATGCACGGCGCTCCGGGAGAGTTCGCGAACTTCGCCGGCGGGATCGAGGATAACACGCATTTTCAGGAGCTGGGGGCGCTGCGGATCGCACAGCTCGTGGCCGAGGGCATTCGCGAAGCCGGTCTGTGGCCTCTCTCAATGTATTTGCGCTGATCGCTCGTCCTTCGTGCAACCGCTTTACAGGGGTTGTCCGGGATGGCATACTTTCTTCACAAGATGATGCGGGAGGCGGGGACGACGATGCGGACGGTATTCCGATCCTTTCGGCATATGAAAATCAAAAACAAGCTGTCGGTGCTCATCGCGAGCATTATCGCGGTCACTTTCGCCTTTACGTTCCTCGTGCAGCAGTATGCCTTCTCCATCTACGACCGGCAGCTGTACGACAAGTCGGCGCAGGTGCTGAACCTGTCCTCCGCGGCGATCGAGACGAAGCTGGAGCGCATCGAACAGATGTCGTACGACATTATCGCCGACATTCAGCTCCAGAGCCAGCTGCTGGCGATCAAAAATGCGGACTCGGAATACGACCTGCACATTATGCGGCAGAAGGTGATCGACCGTCTGCTCACGTACGCGGGCTCCGAGCCTTCCATCTATTCGATACAGCTGTTCGATTCCCGCGGCGCCGAGAACGGAGCGGGGAACGTGACCCGCGTCGAGCCGGGCAAGATTGAGCGGATTCAGCAGGCGACCCGCGAAGCGGAAGGAGATATGCGCTGGTTTTTCCCGGAGGCGCCGGACCCCGCTCTGATCTCCGCCCGCGACATTCGTTCGTTCAGCAACACGAACTTCGATCTGGAGTTTCTCGGCACGCTGCTCATCCGCGTGAATATCGGCAAAATCGCCCAGCAGGTATCGGACACCGAAGGGGATTTGATTCTGTTCGCCGGTGAAGAGGTGATCTATCCGCAGGAGCCTCTGTTCAGCCCTCAAGAGGTGCTCGGTTCGCTTCGTTCCTCCAAAGGTTATTTCACTCAGGAGTTTGAGGGCCATACGTACTTTATCTCCTATACGCGCTCGTCGGGAACGGGCTGGACGTATTTGAACATTACGCCGTTTAATCAGATTTTTGAGCGGGTCATTTTCATCAAGGAACTGGTCGTCATTGTTTTCATCGCCATATTCGTGCTGATGATTCCGCTCGGCATCCGTTTCTCGCGCAGTCTGACCCGGCCGATCGACAGCCTGATCGCACGCATGAAGCTGGCCGAAAAAGGAAATTTCGCGGAAGCGCATCTGCCTTCGGCGGACGAGTCTTCGCTGTCGATGGACGAGATGGGACTGCTGCACCGCACGTTCCGCTTGATGGTCGAACGGATCAATACGCTCATTACGGAAAATTACGCGAACCAGCTGCTGATCAAAGAGACGGAATTCAAGGCGCTGCAGGCTCAGATCAATCCTCATTTTCTGTATAACACGCTGGAGTCGATCAACTGGATCGCTAAAGTGAATAAACAAACGAAAATCTCGAGCATGGTGGAGTCGCTGGCGTTTCTGCTGCGCAATTCGATCAGCATGAAGGAAGAAATTTTGACGCTCGGAGAAGAACTGGAAGTCGTGGAGAGCTACGTGACGATTCAGAAATACCGCTTCGACGACCGGCTGATCTTCGAGCTGGACGTGCCGGAACGGCTGCTCGGCCGGAGGCTGCCGAAGCTGACGCTGCAGCCGCTGCTGGAGAACGCGATTCACTACGCGCTCGAGCCGACGATCGGGAAGAGCCGGATTGTCGTAAGCGCGGAGCTGACGGATGACGAGCTGCTCGTCTCCGTGGAGGACGACGGGCCCGGCATGCCGGAGGATACGCTGGAGCGGCTCCGAAGCGGCGAGCTGATGGCCAGAGGCAAAGGCATCGGCCTGCTGAACATCGACGAGAGAATCAAGCTGGCGTTCGGAGAGCGGTACGGCTTGCGGATCGAGAGCGAGCCGGGACGGGGAGCTCGCGTTATCGTGGCGCTGCCGCGCGATGAGGAGGAATAGAGAAATGTACAAGGTGCTGCTTGTCGACGACGAGAAGATTATTCTCGACGGCATCTCGCAAATGATCGACTGGACGTCTCTCGGCACCGAGCTGGTCGGCACCGCGCCCAACGGAGTCGAAGCCTACGAGCGCATCCGGGAGTTGGCTCCGGACATCGTCGTCAGCGACATCCGCATGCCGGGGATGGACGGACTGGAGTTGGTCGCCGCGGTTCACCGCGACTTTCCCGGCGTCCGCTTCGTGCTGCTGTCCGGCTTCGGGGAGTTCGACTACGCGAGCAAGGCGATGCAGTACGGAGTGAAGCATTACTTGCTGAAGCCGACCAACGAGCGCAAGATCGCCGACGCGCTGACGGAGATCGTCGGCGAACTGGAGGCGGACAAACGCCGGGAACGGTTCGTCAGCGACATGAAGCAGGAGCTGTCGAAGGTGATGCCCCACGTCAAGGAGCAGGTGCTAAAGGAGTTCGTCACGAACAAAACGTACGGCAGCCGCGACTGGGACTATTACCGGAAGCTGTTCCGGTTCGAGATCGAGCGCCCCGTCCGCCTGCTGCTGTTCCAGGCCGAAGGGACGAGCGTGGAGTTCGAGCATCTGTTCGCGATCAAGAATATCGCCGAAGACCTGCTCGAGACGACGCTGCTCGGCACGACGATCGGAGACCACGTGCTCATCCTGATCGAAGACGCGCTTCCGCTCGAAGAGCTGTTTCGCAAGCTGGAGCGGATTCGGACCATTTTCCAGAGCTATTACAAGATGGACGCCACGATCGCGCTCAGCGATCCGGACCGGATCACGCAGGCCAGAAGCCTGTATCGCGAGACGCTGCGCTGCTTGAATTACCGCTTCTATCTGGGGGAAGGCGGCGTCATTACGAGCAAGGATACCGGAGAGCCGGAGCGGGAGCAGCTCGATGCGTTCTCCTTCGACGCGGAACGGCTGACGATGCCGGTGCAGTCCGGGCATAGAGAAGAGGCCGAGCAGGCGCTGGCCGATCTGATGCGGGAGCTGAAGCGCGGGCAGGCGGATATCGACATGACCAAGTCGCACGTCGTTCAGCAGTTCGTCTCCCTGATCCGGCTCGGCGATCCGCAGCGGATGGACCGGTATTACCGCCAGCTTGCGGAGCTGGCCGGGATGAACACGCTCCAGGCGATGCAGACGGTGCTGGAGGAGACGATGCGCGAGCTGGCGCAGTTCCACTATGAGCGCAACGTCGTCAAGATTACGTCGATCGTGCGCAAGATGATCGATATCGTCGAAGAGCAGTTGGGCAATTCCGACCTGTCGCTGAACCAGGTGGCGGGAGAGATGCTGTACATGAACGCGGACTATCTCGGCAAGCTGTTCAAGAAGGAGACCGGGGAGAAATTTTCCAACTATGTTGTCAAGGCCCGGATCAAGAAGGCGACGGAGCTGTGGGCCGCCAATCCCGAGATCAAAATTTTCGAGATGGCCGAAATGCTCGGTTTTGGAGACAATCCCCAGTATTTCAGCCAAGTGTTCAAGAAGCAGATGGGCTGCACCCCATCCGAGTATGCCAAGCAGGCGGACAACTCTGCTTTTTGAACAAACAGCACGGTTTTTTGGATTACGATTTCGATCCGCCCCGATGATAATAGGAAATGTAAGCACTAACAACTCAACCGATCTCAAAGGGGAGGATTTAGAAATGAAAAAAGCACTAACCGGTATCGTCCTGCTCGCTCTCGTCATCAGCCTGATCGGCTGCGGCTCCGGCAACGGCAAAGAAGCGGCCAGCTCCGCTCCGGCTTCGTCTCCCGCAGGCTCGGCGGACGCATCCCCGTCCGCTTCGGCAAGCGAGAGCAAAGACCCGGTGAAGCTGCGCGTCGCCTGGTGGGGCGGTCAAGCGCGTCACGACTACACGCTGAAGGTCATCGAGCTGTACGAGTCGCTGAACCCTCACGTGACGATCGAACCGGAATACGCGGCTTTCGACGACCACTGGAAGAAGCTCGCTCCTAATGCGGCTGCCGGCAATCTTCCGGACGTCATCCAGATGGATATCTCCTATTTGTCGCAATACGGCGGACGCGGTCAATTGGAAGACCTGACGCCTTACACGCAGAACGGCACGATCGACGTCAGCTCGATCAGCGAGGCGTCCATTTCGGGCGGCAAGCTCGGCGACCAGTTGTTCGCGATGAACCTCGGCTCCAACGCACTGCTGGCCGTCATCGACAAGGCGATGCTGGAATCCGCGGGCGGTACGATGCCTGGCGAAGATTGGACGTGGGACGACTTCACGAAGCTCGGCCCGGTCATGAAGTCGCAAGGCAAGCTGCTGACGGCGGATCTGCGCCACGACGTATTCTTCCCGTTCTATCTGAGAGGCAAAGGCCAGCACATGTACGCGGCCGACGGCAAAGGCTTGGGCTATGCCGACGATCAACTGTTCATCGATTTCTACACGAGATATCAGGACTGGTACAACAACGGCTACCTGCTGTCCCTCGACAAGCTGGCGCAGAAGAAGGGCACGCCGGAAGACGGCGAGCTCGAGATGGGCAACGCGGTCAGCACGTGGGGCTGGTCGAACCAATATATTTTGTCCTCCACGGTGGCGAAGCGTCCGTTCGAAATTTTGCCGGTGCCGGGCTGGAACGAGAACAAGGCTCTGTTCCTGAAGCCGAGCATGTATTTCTCGATCGCCAAAAACTCCAAGGTGAAGGACGAAGCGGCGAAGTTCATCGACTTCTGGGTAAACAACATCGAAGCGAACAAAATCATCATGGGCGAGCGCGGCGTTCCGGTCTCCTCCAAAGTGAAGGAAGCTCTGAAGCCGGATCTGACTCCGGAGCAGGCCAAGGTGTTCGACTACGTCGCATGGGCCGAGCAGAACAGCAGCCAGATGGACCCTCCGAACCCGGTCGGCGCCGTCGAGGTCGACAAGCTGCTCAAGGATACGGCCGAGCAGATTCTGTACAAGAAGCTGACGGTCGAAGAAGGCGCGGCCAAGTTCCGCGAGGAAGCGACGAAAATTCTCTCCAAAAACTGAATCGGTTCTGTTCGATCGGGCTCGCGGCTTCCGCGGGCCCGGTTTGCTTTAAAATTCCGTTGTTCGGGAACCTTTTGCGCGCTGCGTTGTCTAACTTATCGAGGTGAGCGGAGTGGCGCACGATTATTTGAAATACGTTTCCAGCATGCAGTCCGCTTCTCTTCAGGATCTGATGCGGGAATACGGAACGGAAGTATGGAATTACGCGTTCCTGTTGACGCGAAGCCGCCATGTGTCCGACGACATCGCGCAGGATGTGTTTTTGCAGGCTTATCTGCATATTTCCTCTTTCCGGGGACAATCGTCTGTGCGAACCTGGCTGTTCTCGATTACGCGCAACAGGGTCATCAACTATAAGAGGTCCGCGTTCTTTCGCAAAGTTACGCTTCTCGATTTTCTCTATCAAGCGCCGAGCGCTCCTTCTGCAGAGGAGCAGTTCATGAATCGCGCGTATACGGACTCGATATGGGAAACGGTCATGAAGCTTCCTCCGAAATATCGCGAGGTGCTTCTTATGGAGGCGCAATATGAAATGCCGCTGGCGGAAATTGCGCAATTGCTGCGCATCTCGATCGGGACCGTAAAGTCCAGACTGCATCGGGCCCGGGCCAAAATGAGAACGCTGATGGAGGAGGCTGAGAGCGTTGAAGGAAGCTAAACCGGAATGGTATGCGCGATTAAAGCAGGGGCCGTTCGAGGGGGACGTATTCGGCCCGGATCTGCAGCGGGAAGTCGAGGCGCGGGCGCAATCGAGCCGGAAGAGAAGGACGGGGAAGACGCGTCCGAACGTAAGGGCGATCGCTCTGGCAGCTGCGGCAGTCTTGCTCATCGCACTGGCCGCTCTCGCGACGTCAGACCGGCCGTTCGATTCGGGCCGCCAGGCGAGCATCGGCGGCGGAGGCGAGGAGGAGCCGGTAGCATCGTTCGAATCTGCCATGGACCGGCTGCGGCTCGGAATGACGCAGGAGGAGGCTCTTCAAGCGCTCGGCAACGATTATGTAGGCATGTCTGTCCGTCGAGATTTCTCGCAGGAGCATAGGGAGGACCCGAACGACTTATCGACGTGGAGCGCAGTCGACCAATGGCGTTACGACTTCGGCGTCCGGGACGGGTATGAAGTTCGAGAAGGCGAAGCGGTTAACGATCCGGAGGACGGCTTCGATCTCGACGGAATCCGCAGCGGGAAGGTCGACGCGCAGCTAATCATCAATTGGAGAGAGAGCAAGGTGGAGCGCGTGATTGCCAAAATACACTCCGGCGAGGGGGCCATCGGCACGACGCGCCTCGGGCCGATCATTGAACACGAAGCTCCTCTGGCGGAAGAGGATTCGCCGGAAGAGGATCCGTCGGCTGCGGATAGCTCGCCGGATCCAGAGCTGCCCGCGCCTAACGAGGGGATTCGGGCTATCGGCAGCTCCTCCGCAGGACAATTTCAGCTGCGGCCGGTGAAATCCGGCGATGAGAGCGTTCAGACGCTGGGGGCGCCTAGCTGTCTCGGGCAGGAAACGGATGTCCGCCTCTTCGGAGACTACGAGCTGTTTTTCCGTCGTCCCTCGGGTGAAGAGACGCTTGTGCAAAGCTTCGGACAGCTGGAGATGATCTGGCAAAGAAACGAAACCATCGAATTTAGGCAGCTGGATTTTCCGGAGATCGAACTGTTTGTGTTCCTTCCTCGTTATGCCGATTGCCACGCTCTGGAGTTTTATGCTTACGGCGTCGACAAAGCTACCGGTGAAGCGACGAATTATACGTTCTGGGACAGCAAGCGCGATCTGCCCGTTTGGGCGACGTCGCCGGAGAAGCTGCCTGAGGTTTTGGACGGCAAGCTGGTCGTCGAAGGGGGCAGAGGGGCCGGGCAAGATGGCGCCGTGCGTTATCTTTTCGAGCCGATTCCCGACAAGCATCAGCTCCGATTGGCAGACGAAGAACGAATTCCTTGAAGTCGAGGGATTCGTTCTTTTTCATAGCACGTCAAATTCTCCCATTCCCTCATTCTCGAAGTCGGCTATTTGAACAAAAACAACGGTTTTTTGCCTTCAGATGTGCGTTTGCGGGCTTCATAATAAGTATATAAGCAACCGTTTACTTACAACCCGACCAAGGCTGGTCAAGCCTGCGCCCGATTATCGTCCAAGGAGCTGAAACCATGAAACTGCGAGAGAACGACCACGTGGTCGGCTATGCGTTCGCCGCCCCGTTTATTCTGGGGTTTCTGCTGTTTATCGTTTACCCGGTTTTCTCGTCGCTCTACTATTCGTTCACGAACTACAACCTGTTGGAGGCGCCGAGTTGGGTCGGTTTCGATAACTACGCCAAAATGTTCACCGACGACGGGAAGTACGCCAAGTCGATCTCCGTCACGCTGAACTACGTGCTTGCCAGCGTGCCGCTCAGACTCGCCTTCGCGCTCGGCGTGGCGATGCTGCTGAACAAGGCGATCGCGGGTATCGGGCTGTACCGTTCCGCGTACTACCTGCCGTCTCTGATCGGTGGAAGCGTGGCTGTATCGATTCTGTGGTCTCAGGTGTTCGGAGACAAGGGATTGGTCAACTCCGCGCTCGGCCTGATCGGCATCGAATCCAGCACGTCATGGATCGGCAATCCCGGCACCGCGTTGTGGACGCTGATTGCCCTGTCCGTCTGGCAGTTCGGCTCGTCGATGCTCATTTTCCTCGCGGGACTCAAGAATATCCCGAAGGACTACTACGAGGCTGCAAGCGTAGACGGCGCGAACAAGGTACGGCAGTTTTTCAAGATCACCTTGCCGCTGCTCAGCCCGATCATCCTGTTTAACCTGATTATGCAGACGATTTCCGCGTTCATGACGTTTACGCCGGCCTACATCATCTCGCGCGGCGAAGGCGGACCGCTCGACGAAACGCTGCTGTACTCCCTGTACCTGTACAAGCGGGCGTTCACATTCTACGAGATGGGATACGCATCCGCGATGGCCTGGGTAGCGCTGATCGCCATCGGTCTCGTGACGCTGCTCATTTTCCAGTCCTCGCGTTACTGGGTCCACTACGAATCGAAGGGGGATAGATAACATGGCGATCTCGCGCAGACAATGGAAAACCGTCTTCTACCACTTGCTGGTCGGCGTCCTGGCGCTCGGCATGATCTATCCGATTTTGTGGCTGGTCGCCAGCTCGCTTAAGCCGAACGACGAAATTTTCACGACGGCATACAGCCTGATTCCGAGCACGTTGCAATGGAGCAACTACGCCTCCGGCTGGGCGGGCTTCGCGGGCAACTCGTTCGGCACGTTCTTCAAAAACTCGTTCATCATCGTCAGCTTGTCGACGATCGGAGCGGTGTGCAGCTCGGCCCTCGTCGCTTACGCGTTCTCGCGCATTCCGTTTTTCGGACGGGGCTTCTGGTTCGGGTGCATGATGCTGACGCTGATGCTGCCGCGCGACGTGACGATCATCCCGCAGTACATTATGTTCTCGGAGCTCGGCTGGCTGCAATCGTTCAAACCGCTGATCGTTCCGCAGTTTCTCGGCATTCCGTTTTTCATTTTCCTGATCATGCAATTCATCCGGACGGTGCCCGCGGATCTCGACGAGGCGGCCAAGATTGACGGGTGCAGCAAGTACGGCATTTTCTTCAAAGTCATTCTGCCGCTGATCGTGCCTGCGATGATGACGTCGGCGATCTTCTCCTTCTACTGGACGTGGGAGGACTTCATCCACCCGCTGCTGTACTTGAACCAGCCCGAGCTGTATCCGGTGTCGCTGGCGCTCAAGCTGTTCCTGGACGGGGAGTCGCTCAACAACTGGGGCGGAATGTTCGCGATGTCGACGCTGTCGCTCGTGCCGGTGTTCGTTATCTTTTTCATCTTCCAGAAGTACATCGTCGACGGTATCAGCACAAGCGGTTTGAAGGGGTAATCTACATTGGGAGGAGCAGACGATATGCCAGCATTGCAGTTTAACGACGACGAAATCAGAGACGCGATCGACCGGGTGGTCGAGCGGACGTTCCGCATGGATTTCAGCTGGGACTGGCCCGGGGGCGTAGCGTTCTACGGAGTGTGCGAGGCTTACGCGGCGACGGGGAAAGCGGAGTATCTGGAACGAGTCAAAGCCTGGGTGGATGAAAATATGGAGGATGGCCTGCCCAAGCTGTCGGTCAACGGGGTGTCGGTCGGCCATTCCTTGCTCACGCTGTACGAGGCGACGAAGGACGAACGGTACATCGAGACGGCGAAGGAGATGGCGGAGTTTCTGACGCACGACGCTCCGCGGTTCGGGGACGGCATCTTCCAGCACACGGTCAACTCGGAGACGTACAACTTCCCCGAGCAGGCGTGGGTGGACACGATGTTTATGGCAGGCTACTTCCTGCTGCGGATCGGCAAGCTGTTGAATCGCGAAGATTACTTCAACGACGGCCTGCGGCAGTACCACGGGCATGAGAACGTGCTCCAAGACCCGCGCACGAACCTGTACTACCACGGCTGGGACAATATCGCGGGCAATCACATGTCCGGCGTGCATTGGGCGCGCGGCAATTCCTGGGCGGCACTGACGATGACTAGGGCGCTGGACATCGTGCCGGTCGACCTGCCGAACTTCATGATCATCGAAGGCTCGCTGCGCGACCAGTTGAGCGCGCTTGTCCGGCTGCAGGACGAGTCGTCCGGTCTCTGGCACACGATCTTAGACGACCCGACCTCGCCGCTGGAGACGTCCGGCTCGGCCGGCATCGCCGCCGCGCTGCTGTCCAAGGGACGGCTGTACAACAAGTACACGCAGCGCTCCATCGACGGCATTCTGGCTCGTATCACCGAGGACGGCACAGTGACGGGGGTGTCCGCCGGTACGGCGGTCATGCAGAACGCCGACGGCTACAAGGGCGTGCCGGACAAGCGCATTCAAGGCTGGGGCCAAGGGCTGACGCTGGCGTTCCTGGCGGATGTTCTGAACGTTCGCAAGAATCCATATTAATTCGGGTGACGCGGGGCTGCTCCGCAAGTCTCTAAGGGCAATTGCGATTGCCGGGACTTGAGGGGCAGCTTCTTTTTGGCGATCTATCGTTCTTCGCCTCCTTTGCCGGTATCCCGTCCAATCAGCTTTTACGCGGCGTATTTTGAATAGGTACGTAGCGCCTTTTCCGTTCTTTTGCCGGCATCCCGTCCACTCAGCTTTTACGCGCCGCATTTTGAAATAGGCACGCAGCGCCTTTTCCTCTCTTTTGCTGGTATCCCGTCCACTCAGCTTTCACGCGCTGCATTTTGGAATAGGCACGTAGCGCCTTTTCCGCTCTTTTGCCGGTATCCCGTCCACTCAGGTTGGTCGTACTCCTCTTGCGAGATCGGCAATGCCACACCTCTGTTTGTCTTATCCCGATAACTCAGAAACCTCGTTATTAGAGTTTAGCGATAAGCTATCCCGTTTAGTCAGTTGATCATCGTAAGTCCAGCATAGGTGATGGTGGAAGAATGGATGCAATTCGCGAGCAACTGGACGTGACTCCCAACTGACTCAAAGGGATAGCGGCAAAAAAAACTACGGCTGACCAATTCACGTACATCGACACATGGCATTGAAGTTCTTCATAAAGCGAGTTGTTCTAAACAATCGTGTAACGCCTCCCCAATGGCACTCAAACGGGGGGCATTGTTCGAAGAAATCGAGTAACGTCGCCCGAATAAGCGCTCTAACGGGGGCATTGTTCGAAACAATCGAGTAACGCCTCCCCAATAGCGCTCTAACGAGGGCATTGTTCGAAGAAATCGAGTAACGTCGCTCGAATAGCGCTCTAACGGGGGCATTGTTCGAAACAATCGAGTAACGCCTCCCCCATGGCATTCCAGCGGAGGGAGTTGTTCTAAAAACGTCCATCGGCACTCAGACAAGACCCAGCGAAGGGTTGTAAGTCAATTGGTCAGCCGTAGTTTTTTTCTATGACTGACCAACTGACTCCCATCTGCTTGCCGGGCTAAAATAGTTCTTCGTCTCGCCCCCACACGCGTGCCAATGTACGATTCTTTCCAGCAACAATCTTCATTAGCGCGTGATTGGAGAGAGACGTTAGCCGAATCTTTAGAACATCGTCCTCCGTTTGAGCGCGATTGGGGGGGCGTTAACCGAATCTTTAGAACATCCCCCTCCATTTGAGCGCGATTGGGGGGACGATAACCGACTCTTTAGAACATCCCCCTCCGTTTGAGCGCAATTGGGGGGGCGTTAACCGAATCTTTAGAACATCCCCCTCCGTTTGAGCGCGATTGGGGAGACGTTAGCCGAATCTTTAGAACATCGCTCTCTCTGTTCACGTTGCAAAAGCCTCTCCATCTGGCGTTTCGTTTGCTCATGTGTGCGAATGGGTCAGTTGTACTTTTTTTTGCCGCTTCCTTGCGGATGCGGTTGCCGGAAACCGTTGCTCCCGATATGATGAAACTATAATATCGCGAGCGAAAAGAGGTCGGAACGGATGAGAATCGTCGTCGTATCCGATACGCATATGCCGAGAATGGCCAAGAAGCTGCCGGACAGACTGCTTAAGGAGCTGGAGAAGGCGGATGCGATCGTGCATGCCGGAGACTGGACGAAGCTGTCGGTGTACGAGCAGCTTGCCGCGTTCGGCCCGGTCTACGGAGTGATCGGCAATAACGACGGGGCCGAGCTGCAGGCCAAATTCGGGCTGCGCAAGCTGCTGAAGTTCGAGGAATGCCGGATCGGCGTCGTCCACGGGCACGGCGCGGCCAAGCGCTCGTCGACCGAAGCGCACGCGATCGAAGCGTTCAAGGGGACGAAGCTGGACGCGCTCGTGTATGGTCACTCCCATATTCCCGTACGCAAAACGGTCGCAGGGCTGCTCGTGTTCAATCCCGGCTCTCCGACGGATAAGAGGCGGCAGCCGAAGTATTCGTTCGGCATTTTCGATATTGCCGGGAGCGCATTGAGGGCGAAGCATGTGTTCTACGAGGATAAGGCCTGAGCGGGCATCCCGAGGTGTGCTATAATAGGAAGCGATCGAATGGGCAAACCAGATTGGAGCACAGGACTTGAAGAAATTCAAAAAGTTCTACATCGAAATTACGAGCATCTGCAATTTGGCCTGCAGCTTCTGTCCTCCGACGAAGCGGCAGGCGAATTTCATTAAAGTTGATGCTTTTAAGCATACGCTCGACCAGATTCAGGGCCATGCCGAGTATATTTATTTTCATGTGAAGGGCGAGCCTCTGCTGCATCCGAAGATCGACGAACTGCTCGATATCAGCCATGAGAAAGGATTCAAAGTCAACCTGACGACGAATGGCACGCTGCTCGGCAAGAACCGGCACAAGCTGCTGGGCAAGCCGGCGCTCAGGCAGATGAATTTCTCGCTGCACAGCTTCGACGGGCATGAAGGCTCGGTCGACAAGGAAGGTTACGTCGGCAGCGTGCTCGAATTCGCCAAGGAAGCGGTCGCCTCCTCCGACATGATCGTGTCTTTGCGCTTGTGGAATTTGACGCCGGACAACGAGACGAATGTGAAGAACGACCGCAACCGCGAGATTTTGGAACAGATTCAGCAGGCGTTTCAACTGGACTTCCGGATCGAGGAACGCTTCGTAAGGGGCCAAGGGATCAAAATAGCCGACCGCGTCTACCTGAATCACGAGGAAGAGTTCAAGTGGCCGGATCTGAAGGAGAAGGAAGACGAGGGCCGGGGCTTCTGCCACGCGCTGCGCAATCAGGCGGGCGTCCTTGTGGACGGTACCGTCATCCCGTGCTGCCTGGATGGAGAAGGCGCCATCAACTTGGGCAACCTGCACGCCAAGCCGTTCTCGGAAATTATCGAAGGCGAGCGCGCGAATCGGCTGTACGATGGCTTCTCTCGCAGGGAAGTCGTCGAAGAGCTGTGCCGCAAGTGCGGTTATCGGCAAAGATTCAGCGTGTAGCAACGATCCGAAAGTCGCGGAAACGCGGCTTTTTACACATACAAGGAGTGGAAAAACATGACAAAAGCACTACAGCCTGCGCCCGACAAGGAATATATAATGAGGATACTCGAAGCTTTGCTCGCGACGCCGAGCCCGAGCGGCTTCTGCATGGAGATCATGAAGCGGGTGCGCGCCGAGACGGAGAAGCTGGGCTTCGCGCTGGAGATGACGCCGAAGGGCAATGCCGTCATTACGCTGCCCGGAGCGGACGAGGGAGCCGGTGACACGCTCGCGCTGACCGCGCACGTGGATACGCTCGGCGCTATGGTTCGCTCCATCAAGCCCAATGGAATGCTGCGGTTTACGCCCGTCGGGGGATACGCGATGCAGACGGTGGAAGGCGAATACTGCCTCGTGCATACCCGGGACGGCAGAACGTACGAAGGCACGGTGCTGTCGACGCAGCCTTCCGTTCACGTCTACGCCGACGTGCGCGACCAGAAGCGGGAAGAGGCGAACATGGAGATCCGGATCGACGAGCTCGTCCGGACGAAGGAAGAGACGGAGAAGCTCGGCATCGCTCCGGGCGACTTCGTCTCCTGGGATCCTCGCACCCGGATTTTGCCGAACGGATGGATCAAGTCGCGGCATCTGGACGACAAAGCGAGCGTAGCCGCCCTGTTCGGCGTCATGCATTGGCTGAAGCGCGAAGGCGTTCGCCCGGCCAGAACCGTTAAAGTCGTCCTGTCGACCTACGAGGAGGTCGGACACGGCAGCTCCCACATTCCGCCGGATATTACGGAATTGATCGCCGTCGACATGGGCGCGATCGGAGACGACCTGTCGACGACAGAGCGGGACGTCTCGATCTGTGCCAAAGACTCGTCAGGCCCTTACGACTACGGCATGACTTCCAGGCTAATCGAGCTCGCCCGCCGGGAGAGCCTTCCGCATGCCGTCGACATCTATCCGTATTACGGCTCGGACGCATCCGCAGCTCTTCGCGGAGGCAGCAACATTCGCGCGGCGCTGATCGGTCCCGGCGTGCATGCTTCGCACGGAATGGAGCGAACGCATGCGGACGCCGTCGCAAACACCGCCTCGCTGCTGATTGCCTACATTATGGACAAGGGAGAAGATGACAGATGAGCAGCTTGACTGAACGCCCGACGAAGGAAGAATACGGCGGACATTTCGGAACGTATATCGACATCGTCCCCGAGGGTAACATTGTCGATATCCTGGCGGACGATTTGAAATCGACCTCCGAGTTTCTGTCCGATCTTCCGCTGGAGAAAGCGGAGCACCGCTACGCGCCGGGCAAATGGAGCATCAAGGAAGTCATCGGCCACATCGCCGACACCGAGCGGATCATGAGCTACAGGCTGCTCCGCATCGCACGGGGAGACAGCACGCCGCTGCCGGGCTTCGATCAGGACGAATACATGAAGTACGTCGATTTCGATGTTTACACGTTGTCCGACCTGATCGAGAATTACATCTCCGTGCGCAAAGCGACGCTGTCGCTCGTCAGGGGATTGACGGACGAAGCGTGGGCGAGAACGGGAACGGCGAGCAACACCGTCATGAGCGCCAAGGCGCTTGCCTACGTCGTCGCCGGTCACGGACTGCACCATATTCGCATCGTGAAAGACAAGTATTTGGCTTAGTCGTCCATATATTCGAGCAGTCTGCCCGGCCGTCGATCCGCCCTGCCTTCGGATCGCGGCCGTTTGCCTTTGGAGCTTGCTTTGCCTGCGGCCGTTTTTTCTTTGCGGGCGAGACGCGCAAGCTCCTTTTCCGTTTTCCGGTAATTGGCCAGCCGCTTCGGGTCGAGTTCGCCGGAGCTCAGCGCTTCGAGCACCGCGCATCCGGCTTCGCCTTCGTGCTTGCAATCCCGGAAGCGGCAGCCCGAAGCGAGCTCTTCGATGTCGGAGAACGCCATCTGCCAGCCGTCCCGGGCATCCCACAGCTGCAGCTCGCGCATGCCGGGCGTATCCATGACAAGCGCTCCTCCGGAGAGCAGGAACAGCTCGCGGTGAGTCGTCGTATGGCGGCCGCGCGCATCGTCTTCCCGGATGCCTTGCGTATGCTGCAGGTTATGCCCGGCCAGCCAGTTCAGCAGCGTCGATTTGCCGACGCCGGACGAGCCGGTGATTCCGATCGTCGCTCCGGGCTTCAGATAGGCGCCAAGCGCTTCCTTGCCGGCCCCCGTCAATGCGCTGACGCAATGAACCGGTACGCCCGGCGCGGCATCCTCGACCAAGGCCGCGAACGCTTCGGGGTCCGGGCACAGATCCGCTTTCGTTAGCAGCACGACAGGGGAGGCGCCGCTTTCCCAGGCTGCGATCATGTAGCGCTCGATCTTGCGCAGATTGAAGTCCTGGTTCAGGGCGTTCACGATAAACAAATAATCGAGATTGGCGCCGACGATCTGGTCTTCGATAACCGATCCCGCGACTTTGCGAACCATCGCCGACCGGCGGGGCAGCACCGCATGGATGACGGAGCGCTCTTCTCCGGGCAGCGGCTCGGCCAGCACCCAGTCGCCGACGGCGGGGTAATCGCCGCGCTTGGCGGCGAGAAATTCGAACTTCCCGGTGACGGCCGCACTATGCAGTCCGTCTGCGGTCATCAGGTTATACGAATGGGAGAATTGGGCGACGACCCGGGCGGGCGAATACTTGCGCAGAGGCTGCTCCATCTCCGCGAGCGTTCGCTGCCAGTCGTCGTTCCAGCCGTAAGCCGTCAGTTGATCGTTGATTATAGGATTCATAGGTTAAGTTAACTCCTCATAAATTGAATTTTGCGAAACAATGCGAACAGCCGCAGGGATTCCCTGCGGCTGTTCAGAGCGCGCCGAACGGATCGGCACGCAAAAAAACCGCTCAGAAACCGGATGGTCTCTGGCGGTCTGCATCTGCAACGCGGCCAAGCAAACGTCAAATCCGTTTGCTCAATCGAACAGCATTACAGCGCAACATTCCGTAGAGACCGGGGACTATGCCCGCGAACAACCGACTCGACAACCGATCCATTCGTGAAGTTAACCATATTCCTCAGCCTCCTTGCGTGTAATATGGTGCTATTATAGGCGTCCTTTATTTTCCTTGTCAAGCTGCAAACGCATAAAAAGCGAGTTTGAAGATTTGTCAATCGGATGGTATAGTATGAAAGCTGGACATAATAATCCATCATTGGATATGGAGGAAACAGAGAAAAGTGAACACCGCAGACAACGCAGCGGGGCCTCAATACAAGGATCTCGAGAACATCAAGCGCCTGCCGATCCTGATCACGCTGATCATCGGAGCGTTCTTCTCCATCCTGAATGAAACCTTGCTCAATATCGCTTTTGTTGACCTGACGATCGATCTTGAAGTACCCTATACGACCATTCAGTGGCTTTCTACCAGCTACATGCTCGTCGTTGGAATCCTTATTCCCGTGTCGGCTCTGCTGGTGCAGTGGTTTACGACCAGACAGATGTTTATCGGCGCGATGGTGCTCTTCTCAGTCGGAACGCTCGTATGCGCCATTGCCCCGGGTTTTCCCGTCCTGCTGGCGGGCCGTATCATTCAAGCGCTCGGCACCGGCCTGATGCTTCCGGTCATGATGAACACGATTCTCGTTCTGTACCCGCCGGAGAAGCGCGGCGCGGCCATGGGCAGCATGGGTCTCGTCATCATGTTCGCTCCGGCGATCGGACCGACGCTGTCCGGCCTCATTCTCGAGTCGCTTGACTGGCGCTGGCTGTTCTACCTGGTGCTGCCGTTCGGCATTTTGTCCGTCGTCATTGCCTCGATCTACCTGAAGAATGTAACCGACGTTACGAAACCGAAAGTCGACATTCTGTCGATCATTCTGTCCACGGTCGGCTTCGGCGGCCTCGTCTATGGGTTTAGCAGCGCCGGCGAAGGAGGCGGAGGCTGGTCCGAGCCTAAAGTATACTGGACGCTTATCGTCGGAGGGCTCGCCCTCATTCTGTTCGTCTGGAGACAGATTGTGTCCAAGCAGCCGATGCTTAACTTGCGCGCCTTCCTGTCGCCGATGTTCTCTCTTAGCACGGTGCTGCTCATCATCGTCATGATGTCACTGTTCTCGACGTTGATGCTGCTCCCGATCTTCTTGCAGCAAGGGCTGCTGATGACGGCGTTCGCGGCGGGACTCGTGCTGCTTCCGGGCGGCATTCTGAACGGCTTCCTGTCCCCGGTGACCGGCAAGCTGTTCGACAAGTTCGGCCCTCGCGTGCTCGCGATTCCGGGATCGGCTATTCTCGCCGTTGTCATGTACCTGTTCACGACGATCGACCTGGAGACGACGAAGGGCTTGATCATCCTGTACCACTGCATTATGATGGTCGCCATCTCGATGATCATGATGCCGGTGCAGACGAACGGTCTGAATCAGCTGCCGCGCGCCTACTATCCGCACGGAACGGCGATTCTCAATACGCTGCAGCAAGTGTCCGGAGCGATCGGCGTGGCATTCTTCATCAGCATTATGACTAACGGAACGAATCGCTATTTCAGCAACCCTCCAGCGGATGCAGTGCCTGAGCAGATGAAGGAGCTCGCGCTTAATGCGGGCATCCACAACTCGTTCAAGATCGGCATGATCTTCGCGATCGTTGCGGTCGTTCTGTCGCTGTTCCTCAAGAAGACGAAAGCGCCGGAAGCGGAAGCTCAGCAGAAAGCCGCTTTAGCGGATAGATAAGTCATCCATACAGCGAGAACCGCGCGGCAACGCGCGGTTTTCTGCTGTCTTCCGAACAATCGCCGATCGCTTCTTCGTCGGAACCGTTCGACAAGTTTCAGGTTGGCCGCCGCTTTCGGTTATACTAGAACATAACGCCTAATCTTTCCATACGAGGTATTCATCATGAAAACAATGAGAACGAGATATGTTGCCGCCTTGTCGCTGGTTGCGATGGGAGCCGGGTTCGTCGTGACGCTGCTGCTGCCGTATCATCCCGTCACCGAGTTGCTGAAGGGAGGGTTCGAAGCGGGGCTGGTCGGAGGCTTCGCGGACTGGTTCGCCGTGACGGCGTTGTTCCGCCATCCGCTGGGCATTCCGATTCCCCATACGTCGCTGCTGCTCAAAAATCGGGACAAAATCTCCCGATCGCTTATCTCCGCCCTGGAGAACGAGCTGCTGAACAAGGAGAGCATCAAGGAGAAGCTGAAGCAATTTCAGCTGATGAGAACGGCGGGTTCGGCGCTGACCCGGCTGGCGGCGAAGAGGAGCAACCGCGTCGGCGTCCTTAAGCTGGCGCACGCCTTCGTGGCCCGGCTTCCGGTGGAGACGTTCGCGCCCTACGCGCAGCGCGCGATCGCCGAGGCGGTCAAGCAGGTCGATCTTCAACCCTTGGCAGGCAAGGCCGCAGAGGCCGTCGTCCGGGAGCGGATGGACGAGCGGGCGCTTGACTACGCGCTGCGTCAAGGCGGGGCATGGGTGAGCAAGCCGGAGACGGCTTACATGCTCGGATCGATCGCCATGCAGAAGATGTCCGAGGCCAAAGTCGGCGGATTTATGGGCTTTGCGGTGCAGGCGTTCACGGGATTCATGAGCGAGGACAAGCTTGGCGGCATGATTCAACAGCTGCTGCTGTCGGGCATCCGGGATTTACTCGTGCCGGGCAACGCGAACCGCGACAAGCTGCTGGCGGAGATCCGGCGCCAGTTGAGCCTGGCTGCGGAGAACGAGGAACTGCTGGAGCGGGGCAAAAGCTGGGTCGTGGACAAAATCGAGCATCCGGACAGCGGCCGGTTTCTGCTTGAGCGCATGGAGTCGCTGCGGCAGTCGGTTCTCTCGGCGCTGGAGCGGGAGATGGAGCGTGGCGGACGCCAGGTCGTCTCCGTTCTCCGCTACGTCGTGCGACGGCTTCAAGCCGAGCCCGAGACGGTCGAAGGCGTGGAGCGCAGAGTGCTCAACTTCGTCGCGGACACGGTGGAAGCGAATCATTATCGGATCGGGCTGCTGATCAAGGACAACATCGACAAGATGAACGACAAGGAGCTTGTCAACATGCTGGAGGAGAAAATCGGCGGAGATCTCCAGTGGATACGCGTCAACGGCGCTTTGTGCGGCTTCCTTATCGGCCTTGTGCTGTCCGGAATTCAGCTTCTTGGTTGACCGAGAGCATCCCCATAATCTCCCCGACGATGATGTCGGGTTCGGTAAAGATGACCAGGTGAGCGGATTTCGCGGCTTCGACCCAACGGGCGCGCTTTAACGAGGCGACCGTTTTTTTGTGGGCTTGGATGACGCCGAGGCGGATTTTACGCTCCTGCTTGCTGACTTTCGTTCCGGAGATGAGGCTCACTTCCAGCTCGCCCAGCTCCGGCGAACGGTCGCGCAGCTCGGCCATGTCGTTCAGGAACGCATTCGTCTCGGCTACTACCGTGCGCGCGGCTCTTGGGGTGAAATCTTCTGCGAGATGATCTTTGTAGACGTCGGGCGGCTGAACCTTGCCGAACTTGCTTCCGAGCATGCGGTACAGTCCCAATCGCGCCAGCGGCGGATACAGCCAACGCGACATGGCAAACTGTCTGGCCGTGCCGGGCGTGAAATAATGCTCGAAGTTCTCGTCGCTCGGATCGACCAGCACGATGCCGCGAATTCGCGAAGGATCGGCCGCCGCCGCCGTGCGGACGATCGGGCCTCCCCAGCTGTGTCCGACCAGAATGAACGGACCCGGGCCGAGTTCGTCCAATAGCAGAAGCAGATCGTCCACGATTCGCTTCAGCGTTCTCGGACTTGCGTCATCGTCGCTGCGTCCGGTGCCTGCGCGATCGTATACGACCGCTCTCGCATGCTTGGCGATCAGGGGCTGCACGAGTCCCCAGGTGGAGCGGGAGAACCCCAGTCCCGATTCGAAGACGACGGTCGGTTCACCCGTACCGTTCGTCATATAGTGCAGTTTGCGACCATCCGGTAAGGTCAAGTAGCGCGACTCCCCGAAGGAATGGGGTGAGGCGGCGTTCGTATTCGTCATGTGCGGCAGCTCCTGCTCTATAAATTTGAGAAAAGTGCTAGGAATTCTCAGTTTAGATTATGAACAAGTAAAGAGAAATTGGCAATAAAGGTTTAAAATTTCCATAGTGGAAAAAGAGAGGGGAATGAGATACACTCTATTGAGAATGATTCTCATATAATGCGGGGGATTAGCGATGAACGCCTCCTTGGATTCCATTTATCAACTTTATTTCGATACCGCCCCGTTTTCCCGAATCGATCCGACGACGTATGCCATCGCGCCGTCCGTGGGAGAGGGGACGATCCATCGTCTGAGCACATACAGCGGAATTGAAATTGTCTATTCCGAGTATCGGCTGCACTCGCGGCAGATGAATCGCTTCGCGACGCGCGAGCGGATGGTTGAGCTGCAATTCGCCTTGTCCGGCTGTCGTTCCGCTTGCGTATCGGGCCGGGAATTCACGCTGGAAAGCGGCCAAGGAGCGTTGCTCCTGATGCAGGACTTCGACGTCCGGTTCGACATTGGCTGCGAGGAGCCGATTCGTTCGTTCGCCCTCGGCATTCCGGTCGAATTGTTCGAGTATGCGCTCCCCGGGCCGGATCGTTCCGGCGGCAGGCATTTCGAACGGCTGACGAAGGGCTGTGCGTTCAGGCAGCTTGACTTCGTGCCGGACGAGCGCGGAATGAAGCTATCGAATCGGCTGATCGGCGAACTGCAGGGGCCGGACCGGTCTCCGCTCCTGATGGAAGCGGCCGCATATGAGCTGCTTAACCTGTATTTGACGCAGCTGTTCGATCCCGTACCCGCCTGCGAGGGACTGTCCCGGGAAGATATGCGGAGGGTGCGCCGGGCGGCGGAAATTCTCCAAGCGGAGATGCGGCAGCCGCCGTCTCTGCTCGCGCTGGCAAGGCGGGTCGGAATCAACGATTACAAGCTGAAGAAAGGATTCAAGGCGGTGTATCGTTCGACCGCGTTCCATTACTTGCGGCAAATCCGGATGGAGCACGCCATGCAGCTGCTGCGCGGCGGCCACTGCAACGTGACGGAAGCGGCGGTCGAGACGGGCTACAGCAATATGAGCGCCTTCTCCGAGCAATTCGGCAAGACGTTCGGCATCAAGCCTTCGGAGGTCAAGCGGTTCTACTAAGCCGGAGCCGGTGCTTGAATAATCCGCGCAGCGGCAAGAAAATCCGTACGGAGGCGGCGAACGTCATCTCTCCTCGTGTATTGTTTGGTTTCGAGACCAGAGAAGGAGAGGAGAAGCTCAATATGCTCAGAATCAAAGCAAGCATCTTTTTCAGCGTATTCGTGGCTATGCTCAGCTTGATGCTGATCTCGCCGATCATGCCGCCGCTTATCCGGGAGCTTGGCCTGACCGAGAGCCATTCCGGATGGATCATTTCGCTCGGTTCCGTCTCAATGGCGATTATGGCCCCGGTCTGGGGCCGGTGGAGCGACACCCGAGGCAGGAAGCCGATCATTTTGGCGGGTTTTATCGGTATGGGAGCGAGCTGTCTGCTGTTCGCTTCGGCGCTGTACTCCGGCTTGCAAGGCTGGATCGGCGGAGGGCTGCTGGTCGCGCTGCTTATCGTGACGCGCAGCATGATCGGGCTGTTTATCCCGGCAGTGCTGTCTTCGGCACAGGCTTATATGGGGGACGTCACCGAAGGACGGGAACGTACGGCCGGCATGGCCCTCATTAGCGCCGCGAACGGCATGGGGCTCGTGTTCGGCCCGGCCATCGCGGGAGCGTTCGCCGGAATCGGTCTGCTGTGGCCGCTGTACTTCGGCACGGCGCTGTCTTTTGCGGCGTTCGGCGCCGCGCTGCTGTTCATTCCTCCGGCCAAGCCGATCGTGCGGGAGAAGCCGCCCAAGGTCAATCCGTTCCGTCCCGGGCTGCGCCTTTATTTGCTGTCGGGCTTCGCGACGATGACCGCCGTCATCGGCATTCAGGTCGTCGGCGGATTTTATTTTCAGGACATGCTGCATCTGACCGGACGGGAGACGGCGCGTCTGCTGTCCGTCGGACTGATGCTGTCGGGAGTCGCGATGCTGCTCGTGCAGATCGTTCAGGTGAAAAGGCTGAAGCTTCAGCCCAAGGCAATGATGCTGACGGGTTCGCTGTTCATCGTGCTCGGCCTGCTGACTATCCTCTATTCGGGGAGCGCGGCGATCTACTATTTCGCGTTCTTCCTGTTCGGCATTGGCGCGGGCCTGTCGATGCCGGGATTTATGGCGGCGGCTTCGCTCTCCGTATCGAAGGAGCAGCAGGGCGGCGTGGCCGGCCTGGTCGCGTCTGTGCAGGGCGTTACCGCCATCGTGACGCCGATCGTCGTGACGACGCTCTATCAATCGGATAAGAATCTGCCTTTCTGGCTCATTATCGCGCTGACCGCTGCCGTAGCTCCGGTGCTCATGTCCGTCAAGGGCCAAGCCTCGGCGAAGCCCGACGCGGAAGAGCAGGTGTCTCGTTCCTAAATCTACCTCTCTATGATATGATCGGTAACGTATGGAATAAACCGGACATCTTAGAGGTGGTTAGCTGTGGAAGTCAGCTTGAACGGGCTATCCGTCGCTTACGGAGAGAGGACGGTCGTAGCCGATCTGACGGCGGCGATCGCAAGCGGCGAACTGGTCGCTCTGCTCGGGCCGAGCGGCTGCGGGAAAAGCACGACGCTGCTGGCAGTGGCGGGGCTGCTGAACCCTTCGTTCGGCAGCGTCCGGTTCGACGGCCGGAGCATGAACGAGGTTCCGACAGAGCTGCGGGACGTAGGGATGGTTTTTCAGCAGTATTCGTTATATCCGCACATGACGGTGTACGACAATATCGCATTTCCTTTGACGATGAAGAAATGGCCCAAAGCCGATATTCGGCGACGAGTCGACGAGTTGGCCGAGCTACTCCGTATCGGGGAGCTGCTGGCCCGCAGGCCCGATCGGCTATCCGGAGGTCAGCAGCAGAGAGCGGCGATCGCCCGAGCCTTGGCCAAGCGTCCCAAGCTGCTGCTGATGGACGAGCCGTTCTCCCACCTGGATTCCTCCTTGCGCCTCGAGCTGCGGGAGGAGTTTCGCTTTCTTCAGCAGAGTTTCGGCATCACAACGCTGTTCGTGACCCACGACCAGGAAGAAGCGCTGTCCCTGTCTGACCGGATCATGGTGATGGCGGACGGGACAATGCTGCAATACGATACGCCGGAGCAGGTGTACCATCGCCCGTCGAGTCGCAGAGCCGCCGAGATCGCGGGGCATCCTCCGATGAATTTTCTCGAAGTGGAAGGGCGGCCTTGGACGCTCGGAGCGCGAGCGGAGGACTGGCTGCTGGCGGACGAGGATTCGGCGCTCGTTCGAGGCCGAATAGCGGCGATCGAGAAGACGGGCAAGGACACGCTGTTGAAGGTGCGGGCTCCTTCCGCGCTGCTGCGCGTCTACGCTTCTCCGGAGTGGCCGGTGGCGGTCGGACAGGAGATCGGGCTTCGGGTTCGGCCCGGCCGCGCCCACTGGTTCGATTCCGGCTCGGGCGAGCGTCTCGCTGCGGAACCGGAACGGATCCAAGCCGAGAGCGGCGGAGGCATAAGGTGAACGACAAGAAGAGCTGGCGCGGCACATGGCAGGCCTGGTTGTATCTGATGCCCGCGGTCATGATCGTGGCGGTATTCGGCCTGTATCCGGTCATTCATGCGCTCGATCTCAGTCTGCACGTGCGCTATGACTATTACCGGAATCTCGTATTCGAGCGAGGGTTGGACAATTACGTCTTTATCGTTCAGGATCCCGAGTTCCGCTTGGCGCTCCGCAACACGCTGCTGCTGGTTGCCGTCGTCGTGCCGGTGTCGATGGCGGCTTCGCTGGCGATCGCCTATTTCTTGCATACGAGAACATTTCTGAGCCGCTGGGTGCAGCCGGCCTTTTTCTTGCCTCTGGCCGCTTCCGTACTGGCGGCGGCTTTGACTTGGCGCTGGCTGTTCCATACGGAATACGGGGCAGCGAACGCGGCGCTCACAGCGATCGGGCTGCCGGCCGTCGGCTGGCTGACTTCGCCGGAGTGGGCGTTGCCGTCTCTCGTGTTGTTTTCCGTCTGGCACAGCTTGGGGTACAACATTCTTCTGTTTCTCGTCGGGATGCAGGCCATTCCTCCCCAGTACGATAGAGCGGCCAGAATCGACGGCGCGTCGGGGTGGCAGCGGTTCAGACGGATAACGGCGCCGATGCTCGGTCCCGTCTTCTACTACGTGTCGATCGTATCGGTCGTTCACGCGTTCATGACGTTCGACGAAGCGTTCGCTCTGTTCGGCGGAGAGCGCGCGGGACCGATGGATCGGGCGCTGACGATCGTCTATTACGCGTTTCGCAAGTTTTATTCCGAAGCGGAGTACGGGATCGCATCCGCGGCGGCGTATGCGGGATTTTTGCTTGTGTTTGCACTGACGCTCGTTCAGTTAAAAATGAACGACAGGCGCGGCAGATGAGGGGAACGGACGAGAATATGCGGGTTAAGAGCTTCTCAAATCAAATTGGCCGCCGGGCGGGACTGCTGCTCGACGCTTTCGTATGCGCGCTGGGCGCCGCCATGCTGTTTCCGTTTTTGTGGATGGCGGAGATCTCTCTGCGGTCGGGGGACCAGACGATGTCTCCGCGGCTGCTCGCATCCTTCCCCCTCGAATGGAGCAACTATCGGATCGTCTGGGAGACGCTGCCGCTGGCGCGCTACTTCGGGAACAGCTTGCTGGTCGTCGCGACGAGCGTGGCGTTCGGAACGATCGTAACGATCTGTGCGGCTTTCGCCTTTACGCATTTTACTTTTTACGGACGGAAAATATTGCTCGCCGCGCTGCTCGGAACGCTCATGATTCCCGAACAGCTGCTGCTCATCCCGAACTATATGACGGTTGCGGCGTTGGGATGGACGGATCGCTATGCGGCGCTTGCCGTTCCCTGGATGACGAACGCTTTCGCGGTGTTTTATCTCGTCCAGGTGTTCTCGGCCGTTCCCCGCGAGTATCGGTTCGCCGCGCGCGCGGACGGGGCGAAGCCTTCCGCCTTCTTGTGGAGGGTGATCGTGCCGCTGTCCAAATCTTCCATTCTGACGCTTGCGCTGCTGAAATCGATAGCGAACTGGAACGCGTACTTGTGGCCGCTCATCGTGACGAACAGCAAGGAGATGCGCACGCTTCCGGTCGGGCTTCTGGCGTTCAGTACGGAGGCGGGCACCTCCTACGAACTGCTGATGGCCGTGTCGGTCATTCTCGTCGTTCCGATGGTGTTTCTTTATTTTATCGTGCAAAAACATCTTGTTCAGGCCGTGCCTTCGGTCGAAAACTTGAAAAACGAATCGTAAACCAGCAGGAGGACTTCGAGTGAAAGCAAGATGGGGCGCGGTTTTAACGATGCTGGCGATGCTGGTCGGCCTGGCGACGGCTTGTTCCGACACACCGGACAAGGCGGCAGAGGGAGGACCGGCGGAGTTCGAATTTTGGCACGCCATGGGCGGCAGTCTGGAGCAGGCGCTGGAGCAAGTTGTATCCGATTTTAACGAGCGATTCCCGGGGATTCGCGTCAAGCTTGTCAACCAGGGCAACTATACTTCCCTTCATGATAAACTGATCGCAGCGGCGAAATCCGGACAATCTCCGGTGTTGGCTCAGACGTATTCGGACTGGAACGATGAATTCGTTCGGGCGGGGCTGATCCGCAAGCTGACCCCTTACCTGTCGGATTCCGAGATCGGATGGGACGACGAACAATTGTCGGACATTTTCCCCATATTTCTGGACGAGAACGAGCGGGACGGAGAGTACTACAGCCTGCCTTTCAACAAGAGCGTCCAAGTGTTGTTCTACAACAAGACGCTGCTTGACCGGTACGGAGTGGGCGTGCCGACGACATGGGAGGAATGGAGGGAAGCTTCGGCGAAGCTGACGATGGCGAAGCCCGAGGGCAAGGGCTCGATCGTCGGAACCGGCTTCGAGAACGCCGTGTATCGCGAGGCCTATTATTACGCCATGCAGGCGGGAGGACGTTTCTTCGATCCGGAGAGCGGGAGAAGCACGTTCGACACGCCGGAAACGAGAGGCGGAATCTCTTTCGTTCAGGGAATGCTCCGGGACGGAATCGCGAGATTGGCCGGAGAGGACCAATACATGTCCGTTCCTTTCGGCCGGGGGGATGTGGCGATGTACGTCGGATCTTCGGCGGGAATCGCCTTCGTCAGAGAGGCGGTCGGCGGCAAATTCGAATGGTCGACGGCCGTCGTTCCGAAGGGCAAGCGGCAGGTCGCTTTCATTCAGGGCACGAACGTGTCGATGTTCGATACGGGAACGGAGAAGCAGCGGCAGGGGGCATGGCAGTTCATGACCTATTTGCTCGAAGCGGACAACAGCGCTTATTGGGCGGAGCAGACGGGATACTTGCCGATCCGGGCCGGCGCGTTTGCGTCTGAGCGTTATCGGGATTTCGCCAAGTCGCATCCGGAGGTCGAAGCGGCGTCGCTTCAACTGCAAGCGGAGGCGCGGCTATCGACCGTGCCGTTGGCCGACGTGATGGACCCTGTGTTGATCAAGGAGATGGAGGCCATGCTGCTCGGTTTCAAATCGGTCGAAGCCGGCCTGGCGGACGCCGATAAAGCGATTAACGTCAAGCTGGCCGCCCTGGCGGAACGGGAAAATAAACGATAGGCGGAGAGATCGGATGGACGCTCTAAATTCGTTAAGCCGTGTCGTGCAAATCATGCTCCGGCTGCTGGACGGAGAAGAATTGTCGGTTCAGGAGCTGGTAGCGACTTACGGCAAACATGCGGAGACGATTAAAAAGGATATTGCCACGATTCGAGGAGAGCTGCTGCATAAGCCGGTGGAGATCCGGTACAGCCGGAGCGAGCGGAGCTACAGGCTGGTCGGGCTTGACGAGGGGGATACGGAAGGCAGATTCGCCAGCGCGCTTGTTCTGCTGATGACGATGTATGGCTGCCGCGGGCTGAGCGAGGAAGAGGTCAAGCAGGCGGAGGGGTTCATCGTCGGCGGCTTCTCGCCCCAGGTGCAGCAGCGGTTGAAGAAATTCGCGGGCAGCTTTCGTTACCATTACAAGCCGATTTTGAAGAAGCCGATTTTCGGGTTGGTCGAGACGATCTTCGAGTGCATCGTCCGCCAGCAGACGCTTCGCATCCGGTACGTCAACATTTTGAAGGAGACGCAGAGCTTTGACGTACACCCTTATACGCTGATTTTCAGCGAAGGGTATTATTACATGATCGCGGAGCCGAAGGACGCCCGGCGGGTGGAAGGCAGCATTTTCCGAATCGATCAGATCGAGCATTACGAGGCGTTAAGCGAGCCGTTCACCGTCGTTCAGAGCGGCAGCGACTTCTTCAAGCCGGGAGAATTCGCCAACAACAGCTTTTATATGCATTACGGGGAGACGTTGACGGTCATTCGGCTCAGGATGAGGCCGTACATCGAGTCCTACTTTTTGGCGAAGTTTCCGGTCCATCAACGGATAGCGGGCGACGAGGAATGGCTGACGTACGAATGCACCGTCGCTCACGCCGAGAGCGCCTTGTTCTGGATCTTCTCCGAGCGCCAATGGGTCGAAGTGCTGTCTCCCCAGTGGCTCAGGGACAAAGTGAGGGACACACTGACGGAAATGATCGAGATGTACCGGGACTGAGGGGGACTTTTGTTTCTTTCGTGTAGTATTTCTGGGTCTTCGATATATACTCTGAGCATATACAATTGGAATTATATGTGGCATAATGTGAACATACGTAATATTAAATTGCTACTAGGAAATCCATTTCAAAATTGCCTTTCTGATATATGATCTATCATTTCAGATCGTGTATGTATTCATTCAATTGATGGGATAGGTAATAATTTTATTTCATGGGGAATACTGTTAGCTAATTCTCCCCACATTTTATTTACCTCGCCTAAAAGGAGTGGTTTTATGGGCAAAGTATTAAGAATGACTGGTGTACTGCATCGCACAGTTGCAAATGCTCATAAAAAAACTTCACTTTTAAGTGAAGCTTTAAATGAACTAAAAGATGAAACCGGAATTGACTTTTATAAAGTCATTACCGGTGATGAAAAAGAGAATAAACGACTCAAATTCAAGCACTATCAAGAGAAACTTCTAGAAGGCTAATAAATAATTAGATGGGGAGAAGATTTTTCTTGAGCAGACCTATACCCTCTGATTGGAATGATGATAGGGAGTTTGTCCGGGGACAAGTTTTTTTTGTGGATTTTCGAAATGAAACCCCAATGACGGGAAGACCATCAAGACTTATTAGAGGGCCACATAGAGCTGTCGTTTTATTTGAAAGTACTTATCCCCGCAATACTGTTGTGGTTGTGCCCATTTCATCACTATATGATGAAAGTGGAGAAAGAAAGGAAACGATTTCTTCAGATGTTGAACTAAAATCTGTTGAATATCCAGATGCTTTTATAACTGAAGACAGTTTTATTATGACAAATCAAATTACTTCCGTTACTAGAAGTAGATTGGAAAGAAAAGTTGGCGAAATAAAGCCAAAGGACATGATTAAACTTGATATTCAGCTGATTTCTACTCTTAGACTCAATGAAACAATTCAAGGAATGATCGAAATGGAAGTCAGCAAGAGACTTGAAAATATAGGGATAGTTCAGGAAGAAGCCTAATAGAAATTTATAAAGTCACTTCATCTCAGAAGTGACTTTTTTGATATTTAAAGGGAAAGGTGGGTTGGAAGATATTTGGAACCAGGGGGGTTATTCCAAATGCCCATTCTAAGGGGTGCACTCCACTCTATCCATAGAGTGGTTTTTTCTTTTTAGAACAGCGTATTGCACTGCGCTCCATTGTTAAAATCATAACGTTTATTCGATAGCAATCGACACGAAGGGGGAAAAGAAAACTAACATGTTAAGACGGCTAGGCGGCATCGTATTGGCGGCCGCGATCGTACTGTCGACCGCGGCGTGCGGACAGGGCTCGAATTCGAATTCAAATGGAGGCAATGCCGGCCCTGACGAGGAATCGTACCAATACTACATGGACACTGGGCAGGAGCGTTACGACAACAGCTTTTTTAACGATGCCTACTTTTTCTTCGATCTAGCATTGAGCTACAAGCCGAACGATAAGGAAGCGGAGCGGTGGCGCGATCGGGCCGCCTCTATGAAAGATTCGACTTCCAACAAAAACAAAGCGGCAGAGGCCCAGAACTCGGACTTGCCCTCCGCATCGCCGGCGGCGGAAGCGTCCGAATCCCCGGCTGTTAACGAACAAGCGATATTGGCGGCATTCCGCGAGAAGATGAACGATAACCTTCTGGATACCGACAGCGAGTTCCGGGTTCAACAATGGACGTCGTACGGCGATACGGTTCCCTCCGGTTATTTCGCCAAATCCGGCCCTCATTCCGTCGACGTGCATGTTGGTGGGGGAGAAGTCGATTTCATCTCCGTCACAGAGTTGAACGATGCTGCCGTAACGAGCGAATTTGTCGGAATCGCGATGGCGGTCATTGCTGCCGCCGCTCCTTCGCTGAACCCGAAATACGTATTCGACGAAATCATAGGCCGCTGGGAAGAGGCTGAAAAAGTCAACAACGTGTATGCCGCCCAGTTTACCGTGGAGGGGTGGACGGTTGCGCTGAGCATGATCGACTACAGGGAGATGAAGGTCGGGCCCGATATGAAAAACTTCTCCTACATCTTCGCTTTCGGACGGGGGACGGAGAAGACGGAGGATATGTCCGGGAAGGGGAGTTCGGCCGGGAATGGAAGTGCCGGCGCTGCTGCGAGCGGGGCAGAGAATCCGATCGCGCTGCGCATCGATTATCCCGTCAGCGACGTTCAAGGTGTGGCCGGGCGTTCCGATGCGGCTTCGATCACCGAGCTCAGAATCTATAACGACGTGGAATTCGACGTTACGGGAATTGCCGGGCTCGAGAATATCGAGAGGCTGTATTTCAAGGATATCAACGTCGTCAGCCATATCCCGGAGCTGTTCAAGCTGAAGCGTCTGACCGAGATCGCCGTCGGCAATCCCGACACGGACGATTTTGTGGAGTATTTCATGCGTCAGGAAGGCTCGTACGGCGGAGGGTTTGTCTATGGCGCGGCGGATTAGCCCCGTCGATAACTGGCCGGAGTCGTGCCCGTCAGCTTCTTGAATACGCGGTGAAAATGGGGCAGGCTCTCGAAGCCGCAGCGCTCGGCGATCAGGCTGACGTTGTCGTCGCTGCCGAGCAGCTGCTCCTTGGCGAGCACGATGCGTTTGGCATTGACGTAGTCGGTGACGTTCATGCCGGTAATCTGCTTGAACACCCGCGAGAAGTGCGCGCCGGTGACGGAGGCGTGCTTCGCCAGCGCGGCGAGGCCGAGATCGGCGTCGGGATGCGCCGCGATATAGTGGAGAATGTCCTTCATCCACTGCGGGCCGATGCCGGATTCGTCCGCGTCGTCGGCCATCGCGCTGTTCACGTGGCGGTTGATCAGCAGAAGCCATTGCTGAAGCAGCAGGCTGACGGCATGGCGGTACCCGACCGCCTTGTTTTCCAGCTCTTCGCGCATGCGCTCAAGCGCCTCTTCCGTAGCCAGGCGGAGAGGCTCGTCGAGCTCCAGCCGGTAGCGCTTGCGCTTGCGAGCCAGGTCGAAGCAGCGCAGGCTGCTGTACGGCTCGCCGATCCCGTCGGCCGAGACAAGGCCCGGGGCGAAGAACACGGCTGTCGAAGTGACCGGCTCCTGCGGGTCCTGGAACGAGCGGTGAATCGAATTGCCCGGTACGAGCAGTAGGTCGCCGGCTTTAATGTCGTACAGCTTCTGGTCGATGAAGAACGTCGCCTTGCCCGAGTATACATAGAAAAACTCATACTGATCGTGCAGATGGTCCGGCAGCTCCCGCTCCGGGCTTTTTTTATCTCTATAGACGAATTCGAACGGAAACAAAGGCTCGCTCGAGAACGGTTTGCGGTAGATTTTCATCGGATGCGTCTCCCCCGAATGCAGCATACTTATAAAATATCAAAATAGAGTATATTTTCGCAAGGATTAAGCCTTTTTACAACGATTGCAGCTGATAAAATAAAAGCAATAGGACGACGACAAGCAGCCCCGGAATCGGGAGCCGCTTTGGCATACAGGGGGAGAAATGATATGAGAATCGACGCGCATCAGCATTTTTGGAAAATCGATCGGGGCGATTACGGCTGGATTACGCCGGAGCTGCCCGCGCTATATCGCGACTTTCTTCCCGAGCATCTGAAGTCCTCGCTCGCCAAGCACGGCCTAGACGGCACGATTGCCGTGCAGGCGGCGCCTACACTGGCGGAGACGGATTATCTGCTGAGTCTTGCCGACGCGGACGATTCGATCGTTGGCGTAGTCGGATGGCTCGACCTGCACGATCCGAACCATCGGGACCATTATCGGCGGATGGCGTCCCATCCGAAATTCGTCGGCTTCCGGATTATGATCCAGGAGATGTCGGACGCTTCGCGCATCTTGGAACCGGCGTTCGTGGAAGCGCTTCGCTCCTATGCCGACGAGGACGTGCCGATTGATCTGCTTGTTCGTTCGGATCAGTTGGAGCCCTTGACGCGTGTACTCGCGCTCGTACCGAATTTGCGCGGAGTGGTGGACCATCTCGCCAAGCCCGCTATCGCCGCCGGCAGTCTGGAGCCATGGCTCTCGCAGATGAGAGAGATCGCCGGACATTCCGGGATCTACTGCAAGCTGTCGGGCATGGTGACGGAAGCCGATCACGCGGCATGGAAGTACGATCAGTTCCAGCCGTACGTTCGCCATGCGAGCGAGCTGTTCGGTTCCGACCGCGTCCTCTTCGGGAGCGATTGGCCGGTCTGCCTGCTGGCGGCGAGCTACGATCAAGTCGTCGAAGCGATCGAGCGCAATCTGCCCGAAGGCTGGGGAGAAGCGGAACGCGCCCGTCTATACGGACTTAATGCGAAGGAGTTCTATCAACTATGAACAAGCTGAATAGACAACAATTGCAAGCTGAGGGAGCGGCTTCAGGCCGAAGCCCGGATAAACATGCCTCGGACGCAGCGGCAGGCCCGAACCCGAACGACGCGCCGGTAACGGTGCTGCAGATCGGGGAAGGCAACTTTCTGCGCGGATTTTTCGACTGGATGGTGCACGAGAGCCGCAAGCAGGGGCTGTTTCACGGCGGAGTAGCGGTGACGCAGCCGCGGCCGTCCGGCAAGCCGAAAATCGATGCTCTGAACGGGCAGGATCGGTTGTATACGCTTGTCATACGGGGCCTTGACAACGGGGAGCCGGTGGAGCGAAGAGAGATCGTCTCCGTATTCGCGGAAGCATTCGATCCGTACGAGGATTGGGAGCGGATGATCCGGCTGGCGGTCAGTCCAGACCTGCGGTTCGTCGTCTCCAATACGACGGAAGCCGGCATCGTCTATCGTCCGGAGGCGCTGACGGAAGGCGAGCCGATCGTTTCTTTCCCGGGTAAAGTCGCCTATCTGCTCTACCGCAGATATTTGGCGTTCGACGGGGCTGCCGATCGCGGGCTGCTGTTTCTTCCATGCGAGCTGCTGGAGCGCAACGGAGACGCTCTGCAAGAGAGCGTGCTGAAATACGCGGCGGATTGGGGACTTCCGGAAGCGTTCCGGCAATGGGTGACGACGGCTAACCGTTTCCTTAATTCGCTCGTGGATCGAATCGTCGCCGGTTACCCGGATCAAGAGCAGGGCGAAGCGTGGTTCTCCGAATGGGGCTATCGCGACGATCTGTTATGTGTGGCGGAGCCTTACCATCTGTGGGCGATCGAGGGAGAGCCAGAGCTTGACGAGCTGCTGCCCTTTGCGAGCGCTGGTCTGAACGTCGTATGGACGGACAGCCTGGAGCCTTATCGGGAACGCAAGGTGCGCATCCTGAACGGAGCGCACACCTTGATGACGCCGCTCGGCATTCTGAGCGGAGTCGAGCATGTGCGCGAGCTGATGGAGCACGAGACGCTCGGAGCGTTCGTCAAGTCGACTGTGCGGGAAGCGATTATCCCGTCCCTGCCTTATCCGCAGGAAGAAATGGAGGCGTACGCGAACGAGGTGTTCGACCGGTATTTGAACCCGTTCGTCCGCCATCGGCTGTACGATATCGCGATGAACAGCGTCAGCAAGTTCAAAGTGCGCTTGCTTCCTTCGCTTGAACATTACGCGCGGAAAGGCGAGCGGATACCGGACGGCTTGGCGAAGGGCTTGGCGGCTCTGCTTCGTTACTATCGGGTCAAAAAGGAAGGAACGGAATATAGAGGAACGGCGTTCGACGGACGATCTTATGCGGTTCGCGACGATGCGGAAGCGCTGGAGACGCTTGCCGCCGCATGGGGCGAAGCCGAGCGGACCGGACAATCGCCGGAGGAGACGGTGCGGAGGTTGTTGGCCAGCGAGAAGCTGTGGGGCCAGGATCTGTCGCAATGGCCGGGACTGGCGGCGCAGGCGGCGCAAGCCTGGGCGGAATGGACGGAGGAGGAACGAACATGAGGGAGTGGCTTCGCGTCTCGGAGCGGGACCAGGTGGTAATCGCTTTGAGAGCTTTTACGACGGGAGAAACGATCGTTCTGGAAGACGGAACGCAGCTGGCGTTAACCGAAGACGTGCCCGCGGGGCACAAAATATTGACGAGACCGGTCGCGGAAGGGGACGACGTGCTCAAGTTCGGCTATTCCATCGGGAAGGCGAAAGCCGACTTGCAGCCGGGCGTCTGGATTCATACGCATAATTTGCGGACGGGGTTGAAAGGGCTGCTCGACTACCGGTACGAGCCCGTCCCGCAGACGGCAAGCGCCAAGACGCCGCGGAGGCAGACGTTCCAAGGCTATGTCCGGCCGAGCGGCGAAGTCGGCATCCGCAACGAGATTTGGGTCATCAACACGGTCGGCTGCATTAACAAGACGTGCGAGATCATCGCCAATCGGGCGAACGCGATGTATCGCGGACGCGTGGACGGCGTACACCATTTCTCCCATCCGTTCGGCTGCTCGCAGCTTGGCGACGATCTGCGGTTTACGCAGAAGCTGCTGGCGTCCCTCGCCAATCATCCGAACGCAGCGGGCGTGCTCGTCATCGGGCTTGGCTGCGAGAACAATCAGATCGAGCAGTTCAAGGAAGCGATCGGAGAGGCGGATTCGCGCAGAATCAAGTTTATGAAGTCCCAGGAAGCCGAGGATGAATTGGAGGAGGGGCTGGCGCTCGTCGAGGAACTGATTGAGTACGCGGAGACGTTCGAACGGGAGACGGTGCCGGTATCGAAGCTGAAGATCGGCCTGAAGTGCGGCGGCTCGGACGGCTTCTCGGGCCTCACGGCCAACCCGCTCGTTGGCTCGCTGTCGGACCGGCTGATCGGTCTCGGAGGCACGGCGATCTTGACCGAGGTGCCGGAGATGTTCGGCGCGGAGACGATTCTGATGAACCGCGCAGCCGACGAAGCGGTGTTCGGGCAAATCGTGTCGCTCATCAACGATTTCAAGCATTATTTTATTCGGCATAACCAGGAAATCTACGAGAACCCTTCTCCGGGCAACAAGGCCGGCGGCATTACAACGCTGGAGGAGAAGTCGCTTGGATGTACGCAGAAGGGCGGACATTCCACCGTGACCGACGTCGTGCCTTACGGAGAGCGAGTGCGCGGCACGGGGCTGAATCTGCTGGAAGCGCCGGGCAACGACCTCGTATCCGTCACCGCGCTGACCGCGGGAGGCGCGCACATCGTGTTCTTCACGACCGGCAGGGGGACGCCGTTCGGCGGACCGGCGCCTACCGTGAAGCTGTCGACGAACAGCGAGCTGGCCCGGCGCAAGAAAAACTGGATCGACTTCGACGCCGGTCGCCTGCTGCAGGACAAGAGCATGGACGAGTTGACCGACGAGCTGTGGGACCGGATGCTGGACATCGCTTCCGGCGAAGCGCGCACGCACAACGAAGAGAACGGCTTCCGCGAAATCGCGATTTTCAAAGACGGGGTGATCCTATAATGAAGAAGCGCAAGCTGGGCAGAACGGGATTGGACGTATCGGTGCTGAGCTTCGGGGCTTCCTCGCTCGGCTCCGTATTCCGCGAGACGGACGACGCCGAAGCGATTCGCGCCGTACACGCCGCGCTCGACAGCGGCATCAATTATATCGACGTATCGCCGTACTATGGGCTGACGAAAGCCGAGACGGTGCTTGGCCAAGCGCTCAAGGACGTCCCGCGCGACCGTTACCTTCTGTCGACCAAGGCCGGGCGGTACGGCGCGGACCAGTTCGACTTCAGCGCGCGCCGCATTCGGGAAAGTCTGGAAGAGAGCTTCGGCAGGCTGCATACCGACTACGCGGACATTTTGTTTCTGCACGATATCGAATTCGTTCCTGCGGACATCATTCTCGAGGAAGCGGTGCCGACGCTGCGGGAGCTGAAGCGGGAGGGCAAAATCCGCAATTACGGCATTTGCGGCCTGCCGCTTCCGTTGTTCGACAAGCTGCTGCCGCAGATCGACGCGGACGCGATCATTTCTTACTGTCACTATTCGCTTAACGATACTTCGCTGCTCGGCTTGCTGCCGCTGCTGGAGAGCAAGGACGTCGGGCTGGTGAACGCCTCTCCTCTGTCGATGGGATTGCTCAGCCTGCGGGGAACGCCGGATTGGCATCCCGCGAGTCAAGAGCTGAAAGCCGTGTGCCGCAAAGCCGCGGAGCATTGCGCAAGCCAAGGAGAGAACATCGCCAAGCTGGCCGTGCAATTCTCGACGGCCAACGAGCGCGTCCCGACGACGCTCGTCAGCACGGCCAGCCCGGACAATATTCGCGACAACGCGAAATGGGCGGAAGAGCCGATGGACGAGGCGCTGCTCAAGGAAGTTCTGGACATTCTGGAGCCGGTGCGCGACTGGACCTGGACAAGCGGCAGGCCGGAATACAACGAAGGCATTAAAGTTTAGGGGGAGCGGAGACGATGTTGGGAATTGTATGCGCGGAGGTCGGCCGCTTCGAGCGGATCGAGCTTCCGGAACCCGTTCTCGGGGAAGGCGAAGCGATCGTCAGCGTCAAAAGGGTCGGCATATGCGGTACGGATTTGCATGCGTTCATGGGCAACCAGCCCTTCTTCACCTATCCGCGGGTGCTCGGGCACGAGCTGTCGGGAATCGTCGAACAAGTCGGAGACAATGAAGCGGGCTTGGCCGTCGGAGACCGGGTCGGCGTCATCCCGTATATGCACTGCGGGCAATGCGTCGCCTGCCGCCGGGGCAAAACGAATTGCTGCGTCTCCATGAAGGTGCTTGGCGTCCATATCGATGGAGGCATGAGGGAGCGCATCGCCGTTCCGGTCTCGCATCTGGTCCGCGCGAACGATCTGACGCTCGACCAAGCCGCCGTGCTGGAGCCGCTCAGCATCGGAGCGCACGCGGTCAGAAGATCCGGATTGCGGGCGGGGGAGACGGCACTTGTTATCGGAGGGGGGCCGATCGGCCTCGGCGTTATGGCGTTCGCCCGGCATGTCGGAGCGAAGGTGATCGCGATGGACGTGAACGAAGAGCGATTGGCGTTCTGCCGGTCGTGGGCGCGCGTCGACGCAACGGTGAACGCGCTCGGCGACACGCCGGCAGAGCTGGCGGAGCTGACCGGCGGCGATCTGCCGACCGTCGTATTCGACGCGACGGGCAACGCGAAGTCGATGGCCGGCGCGTTCGGGCTGACCGCGCACGGAGGCACGCTCGTCTATGTCGGACTGGTCAAGACGGATATCGCCTTCCACGATCCGCTCTTCCACAGCCGCGAACTGACGCTGATGGGCAGCCGCAACGCCACGAGGGAAGATTTCGAACTCGTCTATTCGGCGGTGAAGAGCGGCGGCGTCGATATCGAGCGGTACGTGACGCATCGGGCGGCGTTCGGGGACATGATCGACTCGTTCGGAGGCTGGCTTAATCCGGCATCCGGGGTCATCAAGGCGATGGTGGAGCTGTAAACGACCCGCGACGGCGCTGCTGCAATCGACTCGGTATTGAGTAATGGGCGGATACCGGGTATAATATTCGTTATTCGTGAACAAAATAATGCGTTGCCTGGAGGAGTCTGTCATCGGCAGGCTTCTTTTTGTCTTTTTTGGCGGTGCGGTAACGAGACATCGGAGGGAATGGCGTGCAATTTATTTTCGAACTTATGTTGATCATTCTGTTTACGAAGCTTGCGGGGGATCTGTCCGTTCGGCTGGGACAGCCGGCCGTTCTGGGCAAGCTGATCGCCGGAATTGCGCTTGGACCGGCAGTGCTCGGTTGGGTCGCCCAAGGCGGCTTCATCGAAGATGCGGCGGAAATCGGCGTGCTGCTGCTCATGTTCATCGCCGGGCTCGAGACCGATCTGGACCAGATGAAGCGCAATTGGCGGTCGGCCTTTGCGGTTGCGGTCGCCGGCATTATTCTTCCTTTTGCTGGAGGGTACGGCACGGGGATCGCGTTCGGATTAAGCGACAGTTTCTCGCTTTTCCTGGGGGTGGTGCTGTCGGCGACGTCGGTCAGCATCTCCGTGCAGGTGCTCAAGGATATGAACAAGCTGAACTCGCGCGAAGGGACGACGATTCTCGGGGCGGCCGTTCTCGACGACGTGCTCGTCGTTATTCTGCTGGCGGTCATGATGAGCGCGCTCGGCACCGGGGCGGACGTCTCGATCGGCGCGTTGATCGGGAAGAAGGCGCTGTTTTTCGCCGTGACGATCGCCGCAGGCTGGTTCGTCGTGCCGAAGGTCATGAAATGGCTGGCGCCGCTGAGAGTAACGGAGGCGGTCGTCAGCGCCGCCTTGATCATCTGCTTTGCATTCGCCTATTTCGCAGAGTCGCTCCAGATGGCCGGCATTATCGGAGCCTTCGCCGCGGGAATCGCCATCGCGCAGACCGGGTTCAAGAAGACGGTCGAGGAGAAAATCGAGCCGATCGCCTACTCGCTGTTCGTTCCGGTCTTTTTCGTCAGCATCGGACTTAACGTTTCCTTTGTCGGGTTGAGCGAGCAATGGCTGTTCATGATCGCGATCACGGTCGTCGCCTGCGTGACGAAGCTGGCCGGCGGATGGCTCGGTGCCCGTGCGACCGGGTTCAACGGCCGTTCCTCGCTCGCGATCGGTGCGGGCATGGTATCCCGGGGAGAAGTCGCGCTGATCATCGCCGCGGCCGGACTGCAGGGCGGGCTGCTCATGCCGGATTATTTTACTTCGATCGTTATCGCGGTCATCGCCACCACGCTCGTCACGCCGCCGCTCCTGAAGCTGTTCGTGAAGGACGAGCCGTCGCGGCAAATCAACCTATAGCGGCAACAAAGACAAAAAGGAGCCTTTCCGGATGCGGAGAGGCTCCTTTTGCCGCGAATTCAGGCCGCTTCGACTTTCTCGGCGGAGACGGACGAACCGGACGATTCGGTTCGCATGTAGAGCAGCAAGCCTGCGATGATGAACGCGCCTCCGATCAGTTGGGAGGTCGTCAGCATTTCGCCGAACAGCATCAGCCCCAGCAAGCTGGCGCCCACAGGTTCGGCCAGCACGGACATGGAGATCGTCGTCGGGCTGACGTACTGCAGCAGCCAGTTAAAGATCATGTGACCGAGCACCGTAGGTACGATGGCGAGCAGGAGGAAAATGAGCCATTCCCGCGGCACGTAGTCCACGACATTAATCCCGAGCGCGGCATTATAGATCGCGAAGCAGACGAAAGCGATGGCGAACACGATCAGACTGTACAAATAGGACGACACGCGCCGGAGAATGACTTTGGCCAGCAGCATGTTCACGACGACGGCCAGCATGCCGGCGAAGCTCAGCATATCTCCCTTAAACGCTTCTCCCGAGATGCGGAAGTCTCCGGAACCGACGACGAAGGCGCCGGCAAGGGCGAGAGCGAGCCCGAGCAGCGGGAGCTTGCCGATCTTGTCGCGGAAGACGAAATAAGCGCCGATCATGACGAAGACGGGCTCCAGCGTCAGAATGATCGTGGAGCTGGCGATGGAGGTGTAGGTGAGCGAGGCCATCCAGAGCAGGAAGTGCAGCGCAAGGAAAAATCCGGCCAGCCAGAGCAAGCCCCAGTCTTTGCGGGAGATCGAAGCTGTCGCCCGCAGCTGCCGCATGCCGAAAGGCAGCATCAGCAGCACCGTGAACAGCATGCGGTACATGCCCTGCACGGACACTGGAGCGTCCGAGTACCGGACGAGAATCGGAGCGAAGGAGATGGCGATCATCCCCACGACGAGCGGAATGAGAGTGGGAATAGGCGATGATGACGGTTTGTGATTCATAGTTGACGTGATCCCTTCCTCGATCATGCAATCTTATCATTGTAAGGCCGAATTCGCGAAAGATCAATCGTCTTCTATCTCTCTAAATTTTTATAGACATATTAATATTTTGTTTGTATATTTATGAACGAAATTAAAATTTGTCTATTATAAAGAAGGGGGAGTCATCATGTGGAACAATCGTCACGTCCGCGTTATTTTATCGTCGAGAATCTTGCTGAATATGGGCGTGTGGATCCGAAACTTCGCCGTTTTGCTGTACGTAAGCGAAATGACCGACAACGATTCCTATTACGTCTCGTTAATCTCTGTAGCCGAATTTGCGCCGATCTTTATTTTCTCCGTCATCGGGGGAACGCTCGCGGACCGTTGGAAGCCGCGCCGCACGATGGTAGGGAGCGATCTGCTTACCTCGGCATCCGTATTCGCCGTGCTGTTGGCGTTAGTGTACGGGAGTTGGCATGCGCTGTTTTTCGCCGCGTTCGTCTCTTCGGTGCTGTCGCAATTTTCGCAGCCGTCGGCGATGAAGCTGTTCAAGCGGCATGTTCCCGACGACCGGCTGCAAGGCGTCATGGCGCTTCACCAGTCGATCTCGTCGCTCTTTATGGTCATCGGTCCGGTGGCCGGCGCTTTCGTCTATTCCAAGTTCGGGATCGAGACTTCTTTGGCTGCGATGGGGGTATTGATTCTCGGTTCCGGTCTTCTCCTGCTGAGACTTCCCAAGGATGACGAAGAGCCCGGTCAGACCCGGGCTAAGTCGCGATTTGTGCTTGAGCTGAAGGCCGGCTTGCGTTACGTCACGGCCAACCGGACGCTTCGCGCGCTCGGCGGCACGTTCATGGCGGCCGGGCTTGCCGCCGGCCTGATTCAACCGCTGCTGCTGTTCGTCGCCATAGAGAACTTGGGGCAGGATCGCGATTTCGTCCAGTGGCTGCTTGCAACTAACGGAGCGGCGACGCTGGTTGGCGGCGCGTTCGTCATGATCGCAGCCAAGAAAGTCAAGCCGCAGCGGCTGCTCGCTTTCGGATTGCTCGTCAGCGCGGCCGGAACGGTCGGCATAGGCTGGGCGCACAGCTTGGCTGCCGTTCTGCTGCTGCAGATCGCCACAGGGCTGTGTTACCCGCTCATTATGATCGGGATTCAAACGATGATCATGCGAAATACGGAGGCAGCTTACATCGGAAGAGTGGGAGGAGTCATGACTCCTCTGTTCATGGGGATGATGGTTGTCGGCATGTCGCTGGCCGGCGGGCTGAAAACGACGCTGTCGCTTCAGATCGTCTATTCGATGTCCGGAATTCTGTTTCTGACGGGAGCGGCCGCGCTCTTTCCGCTGCTTGGCGGCGGGAAGAGGCGTACGGTCGAAGGGAGCTAGAGCCCGAACAGCCGGTACACGAGGAAGGTGACGGCCGCGGCCATGGAGGCTCCCGCCAGCGCCTGCCAAGGCGTGTGGGCGCCGACGCGCCATCTTGCCCAGCCGACAAGGACGATGAGCGGAGCGCACCAATAGAAGAGTGGAGAGACGAGCAGCGCGAGCGTCAGCACCGTGCCGGTAATGCCGATCAGATGCAGGCTGATCTTCCACCGGGCGAGCTGGGTGACCAGCAGCGCGGCGGCAACGGCGCAGACCATGCCGGCGAACGTGGCCAGCAGCTCGATCGGCGCTTCGAGCAGGAGCAGGAAGGCGAATACGCAGACCATGCACGCGATCGTATACAGGAAAGGGACGAGGCGCTGTTCGCGGCGGCTGATGTCGTGATCGCTCCAACGCCCGCGCGCGACGCCCCGGCGAATGAACGCGAACGGAGCGCCGGCCGCTCCGACGCTTACGACGATGCCGCACAGCACGCCTTCATAGACGTGAGTCGCGAAGCGGATCGAGACGATCATGAACAACGGAACGATAAGCACGAAAGGGTGGAGCAGGAAAGATACGAGGTATGCGAGCCGATAAGCGGCGGATTGTTCGGACTTCATCCGTTCAGCCTCTTTTCCACGGAGTTCCATCGATTATAGCATACGGCCCGGCTGTCCCGCATGCCGAACAATCCGCTTTCGGAGCTGCTCCGAAAGCGGATTGTCATTTGAGCGGGTATACGTTTCTGGGACCCTTAGTCGTCGTCTCGGTCGGACAAGTCGTACGAAGGGCGGTTGTCCGGGAAGCGGTCGCTGTTCGTGGTGGAGCTGTCGTTGCCGTTCGTGGCTCCGCCGTTCCCGTTATCCCCCGCCGCCGCATCGTTGCCGTCCGTCGCCCCGTTGTCCGTCTGAGATTGGCCGTTGCCGGACGTTGCGTCCGCAGGAATGACGCGGCGAGCCGTCACGTACGTTTTGTCCCAAGTGCTGCCTTCGAACTCGGAGATCGTGACGCCGATGCCGACTCTGTACGTGTGAAGAATTTTGCTGTCCCCGATATAGAGGCTGACGTGGTTGATGACGCCGTCCCGGTTCGTATCGGAGAAGATCAGGTCGCCCGCCTGCAGCTGGCTCTTCGGAACGTATACGCCGACTTGCGCTTGTTGTCGCGAAGAACGGGGAATACTGATTCCGTTCTGCTTGAAGATGTACTGAGTGAACGAAGAGCAATCGAACGCATCGGTGCGGTTGGATTCGGCTCCGTATACGTAGCGGATGCCCATGAACTTCTCCCCCGCGGCGATGACGTCGTCCGCGATCGAACGCGCCGCGTCATTAGCCGATGTAGTCTGAACGGCGCCTGTGGCGGCATGGGCCGTATGACCATCCGCGAACATCGTTCCTGCGGAGAAAGCGATCGTCAGACCGAGCGTCGCGCCCAGCACGGCTTTGTTGAACTTATATTTAGCAATTGGATTTTTCATGGCAAAATGCCCCCTTATGCGAAATAGATTGAATGTGGATCGGCGTTAACGCGTCCGATCTCGTCTGCAACCCACTTTACCACATCGTTTCGGTCCATCATTTTCTAGTAACAGGCGAAAAAAGCGGCTTTCAAGGGATTGGCGGCCTTTCTTATAAAACGATGAGAGTTTTCACATCCGGAAGCGCTTGACAAACAGTCGGCGAGCGACGGCAGGAGACAGTCGAACAAGAGAGCAGCGTCGCCGGGCTGCGCAGCCTCGATTTAACCTTTGCAATTGCGGGCCGAAAGTGTGATAATGTCTCGATAATATGGATGTGGAGGCTTTATTCATTGAATCGTTATCCTTTTGCGGTAGAGCCGGGCAAACCTTATGTGCAGCAAGTCGGGGAGTGGGTCGCCGACGTCTTCTACGATGCGCTGCCGGAGGCCGGCTTCGAAGTTCGCGACGAACAGATTTACATGGCCTTTCAATTGGAAAAAGCGTTCGCGGAGAAGCGGACGATATTCGCGGAAGCGGGCGTCGGAACCGGAAAGACGCTCGCTTATTTGCTGTACGCGTTCAGCTATGCCCGCTATCACCGGAAGCCGGCGGTCATCGCATGCGCGGACGAGTCCCTGATCGAGCAGCTCGTCAAGCCGGAAGGGGATATCGCCAAGCTCACGAAGCATCTGGGCTTGTCGATCGACGCCCGCTTGGCCAAGTCGCAGGATCGCTATCTGTGCCTGAACAAGCTTGATCAAGCAAGGACCGAGTACGAGGAGCCGGAGCTGTACCGCGAGCTGTACGAAGCGCTTCCGGCTTTCGTGCACAAGAGCGAGGCGCTGCAGGCATTCCATGCGTACGGGGATCGCAAACAGTATCCTCATCTGACCGACCGCCAGTGGGACAGGATCAATTGGGATCCGTTCCAGGACTGCTTCGTCTGCGAGAAGCGGCATCGCTGCGGACAGACGCTGTCGCGCGAGCATTACCGCAAGTCGGCGGATCTGATCATTTGCTCACACGATTTCTACATGGAGCACGTCTGGACGTATGAGGGCAGGAAGAGAGAAGGCCAGCTTCCGCTCCTTCCCGATCATTGCGCCGTCGTGTTCGACGAAGGCCACCTGCTGGAATCGGCGGCGCAGAAGGCGCTGACGTACCGGATCAAGCACGAGAACTTCGAGCAGCTCGTCACGCGGCTGCTGAAGAACGAGATCCGCGAGACGCTGGCCGTGCGGATCGACGAAGCGATCGACGGAAGCGAGGAGCTGTTCCGGCTGCTGGACCGTCACAGCCGCGCCGTTCCCGGTTCTGACCGCCGAGAAGTGCGGCTCAACGGCGAGCTGTACGGGGCGGTCGCAAGGCTTCGAGCGACATTGGATGCCATAGAAGAAGACCTCGTGTTCGAGAGCGAGCTGTACAATCTCGACGGCTACCAGCTGCGAATCGTCGAGGAGCATCTGGAGATGATGCAGAAGGCGCTCGGGCTGTTCCAGGGCTCCGGCTCGCTCATCTGCTGGGCGACGGACAGCCCGACCGGACTGACGCTGGTCGTCATGCCCAAGGCGGTCAAGGAAGTGCTGCGCGAAGGCGTCTTCTCCCGCGCGATGCCGATCGTCTTCTCCTCCGCGACGCTGTCCGTTAACGGCAGCTTCGACTACTTGGCCGACGCGCTCGGAATCGACCGTTACTTGTCGTTCAGCGTGGATTCTCCCTACGAATACGAGGACAAGATGGAGGCGCTCTGTCCGCTTCATGCCGGCGAATCCGGCTTCTCCGCCAAGATGGAGGCGGCGGTTCGCATGCTGCTCCGTACCGGGGGGAGAGCGCTTATGCTGTTTCCGTCCCGGGAGGAGCTGGCGGAGTTCCAAGCGGCCGTTCCCGGCTGCGAGGCGATCTCGCATCTCGAATTCGCTTTCGAAGGGGAGGGCGAGATCAGCCGGCTCATCGCGGAATTCGAGGCGGACGAGACGAAGGTGCTGTGCGCCGTGACGCTGTGGGAAGGGCTGGACGTTCCAGGCCCGTCGCTGTCCAACGTCATCGTCTGGTCTTTGCCTTTTCCCCCGAACGATCCGGTATTCGCCGCCAAGCGTCTTGACGCCGAGTCCCCGTACGACGAAGTGGATTTGCCCTACATGCTGCTGCGTCTCAAACAAGGAATCGGCCGGCTGATCCGCTCGCGGGACGATTCGGGCGTGGTGGCGATCGTCGCGGAGGAGCTGCGCACCGACTCCCGGCTCGCGGGACTCGTGAACGATCTGCTGCCAGACGGGGTAGAGCTTCGGTTCGCTTAATCGGCGCTCGGCGAAAATAAGGATTGTCTTTCGTGACGGTGGTGCTAATATAAGGAAAGAAGGAACAGAAATCCTAATTAAAGGGGGTTGCGATCGAATGTTGAAAATCGCCGTACTAATCGGAAGTCTGAGACAGGGTTCCTACAACATGCAGTTGGCGCTCACGATGAAGGAACGCTACATTAACAAGATGGATCTGGAAATCGCGGACATTCGATCTCTTCCGTTCTTCGATCAAGACATCGAGCTGAATCCGCCCTATGAGGTCCATACGCTGATGCGCAAAATCGCGGCGGCGGACGGCGTGCTCATCGTCACGCCGGAATACAACTGGTCCGTTCCCGGCGTGCTCAAGAACGCGATCGATTGGCTGTCGCGCGTCGACAAAGTGCTGATCGGCAAGCCGGTCATGACCGCGGGCGTATCGCCCGGAATGATGGGAACGATTCGCGCCCAGCTTCATCTCAGGGAAATATTGGCAAGCCCCGGCATTCAGGCCAATCTGCTGCCGCCGGCGGGCAACGAGATCATCATCAGCTCGGCCGCCCTGAAGTTCGACGAAACGACGAATCGCCTCGTCGACGAATCGACGCTGCGCCATATCGACCGCGTCGTGGACAAGTTTATCGAGTTTGCCCGGTGACGGTTAACGGATAGCCGGACATTCAAGGAGCCTCTTTCGCTTTAGCGGAAGAGGCTCCTCTTTGTTAACGAGGCGCCGACTTTGGCATCTTTATGATCATTTTTACATATGTAAACATTGACATACGATCAAAAAGAGCGTATTTTATTTCGTATGCGAAATATTCCTTTGCGAACTTTGCGACCTTATCCAAGAAAGGAGTAACCAGAAAGGAGAGTTCCCGTTGCATGAAACCGAGGGAATACAGACTATTTTCCAGTCGTTCCGCGAAGTCAACCAAGCGTTCCACCAGTCGATGACGGCGACGACGCAGCAGCTTGGCATTACCTCCATTCAGTATTTCGTCATGAAAATCGTTTCCGAGAACCCGGGGATCGGGCTGAACGAGCTCGCCGAGAAAATTTATTCCGTCACGAGCACGGCCAGCGGTATCGTGGAGAGGATGGTGCGGGCCGGCTGGGTGTCCCGCGAGCGGCCGCCGACGAACAGACGGTCGATCCGGCTTACGCTTACGCCCAAGGGAGAAGAGCTGTGGAGTAAAGTCAGCAAGCTGCGGCATTCGCAGCTGACGTCGGCATTTTCACAGATTTCCTCGGAAGACGTCCTGCACCTGCAGCGCATACACAAACAGATTGTGAACATCATACAGAGACAGAGAGAGGAAGAGAACCATGAGTACAAGTAATTTAAGGAGAGGTCCGATCGTCGCCGCGCTTATTATCGCCGCGTTCGTCGCGATCTTGTCGCAGACGTTGCTGAACGTGGCTTTGCCGGTCATGATGGAGGACCTGGGAATTAACGCCAACACGGTGCAATGGCTGTCCACGGGCTACCTGCTAGTGAACGGGGTGCTCGTGCCCGTCAGCGCCTATTTGATCGACCGGTTTACGACCAGGAAGTTGTTTCTGGCCGCCGTCGGCCTGTTCACGCTAGGTACGATCATATGCGCAGTAGCGCCGAACTTCGAGTTCGTGCTGACCGGCCGTCTGATCCAGGCTGCCGGAGCGGGCATTCTGATGCCGCTTATGACGGTCATTTTCCTGACGATCTTCCCGATCCAGGAACGCGGCAAAGCGATGGGGATGATGGGGCTGGCGATGATCTTCGCCCCTGCGGTCGGCCCGACGCTGTCCGGCTGGATCGTCGAGCATTACGACTGGCGGGTGTTGTTCTACATCGTCCTGCCGATATCGATCTTCTCGCTGATCTTCGGGGCGTTCTCGATGAAGAACGTCACCAAGAACTCGATGCCCAAGCTTGATATGCTGGGGATCATTTTCTCGACGCTTGGCTTCGGTGGACTTCTGTACGGCTTCAGCGACGCAGGGCAAGACGGATGGGGCAGCGCGCCCGTTATCGTCAGTCTGATCGTCGGCGCCGTCTCGCTCGCGCTGTTCTTCTGGAGAGAGTGGACGATCGACAAGCCGATTCTCGAATTCCGCGTGTTCAAGTACAATATGTTTTCCCTGACTACGGTCATTAACGTCATTATCACGATGTCGATGTTCTCCGGCATGATCCTGCTTCCGATTTATTTGCAGACGATTCGCGGCTTCTCGCCGATGGACGCGGGCCTGCTCCTGCTTCCCGGCGCCATTCTGATGGGCATCATGTCCCCGATTACCGGCATTATTTTCGATAAGATCGGAGCCCGTTGGCTGGCCGTCGTCGGCTTGCTCATTACCGTATTCACGACTTACGAATTCAGCCAGTTGACGGCGGAGACGACCTACACGCATCTGATCGTCATGTACTCGCTGCGGATGTTCGGCATGTCGATGCTGATGATGCCGATCCAGACTGCCGGCTTGAACCAGTTGCCGCAAAGACTGAACGCGCACGGCTCGGCGATGTCGCAGACGCTGCGGAACGTTGCGGGCGCGCTCGGAACGGCGTTCCTCGTCACGATCATGTCGAATTCCGCCTCCAGCCGCGTCAAGGAGCTGATCGTCCAGAACAACGTCGATCCGACGAACCAGGCGGCCATGCTCGAGGTGACTCAGCAAGGAACGATCTACGGCATCAACTATTCGTTCATTATTGCGACCTGGATGACCGTAGCGGCGCTGGTGCTGGCTTTCTTCATCCGCAAGGTGAAGCCGCACGAGGAGCCGATCGCTTCCCCGCAGCTCCAGAAGCAAGCGAACTAATCGGGCGGCCCCGCGAGGCAGCCGCGCAGTCAGGGCCGATTCCCGGGAGGGAATTGGCCCTGCTCTCTTTTAGCCGACGTCCAAACATGGTAGTATCAAGGAACCGGACATCGCAGGGAGGCATCCATGTTCAAGAAGTTGCGAGAGCCAATGAAAATTTCCAGAGGGTACTTTTACGCGCTGCATCTGATGCTGCTGGCCGCTCTCGCGGGATCGATCTACTTGTTGTTCAGCCTCAGGCTCGACTTTCCGGGCCTGTTTCTGTCGGATGAGAAAATCATGACGATCGCCCATCGCGGCTCCTCCGGCTATGCGCCGGAAAGCACGCTGGCTTCCTATCGTCTGGGCGTCAAGATGAAGGCCGATTACATCGAGATTGACGTTCAGATGACGGCGGACGGGGAATTGATCGCAATGCACGACAAGACGGTCGATCGCACGACGAACGGTACGGGCCGGGTGAAGAGCATGACGCTGGCGCAGATCAAGACGCTCGACGCGGGCTCGTGGTTCAACGAGAAGCATCCGATCTATGCCAGGGACGACTATGCGAACGAGAAGGTTCCGACGCTTCGCGAAATTTTCGAGGCGTTCGGCAAGGACACCCGGTACATGTTGGAGACCAAAGACCCGGAAGATTACCCCGGTATGGAAGAGAAGATGTGGGCGCTCGTAGAGGAGTTCGATTTGCGCAAATACGTGGCGGTCCAATCGTTCAGCGAGATCAGCCTGAAGAAGATCCGAGAGTGGGACAAAGACGTGCCGTTATTTCAACTTCTCTGGTACAATCAGCCCGCGCGGATCTCCGAACGGACGCTGAGCGAGATCGGGGCTTACGCGAACGGCATCGGAGCGAATTATTTAAGGATTGACGAGAGTTACGTGGATAAAGTCAAAGAGGCGGGGTTGCTCATCTACCCGTATACGGTCAACTACCAAGTCAATATGGAGAACGCTGTAAAATGGGGAGTCGACGGCGTCCATACGGACTTCCCCGACCGTTTGCTCGAAGTGATCGAAGAGTTGGACGACCCTGAGGCCTGACGAGGAGGGCGGAACGAATGAGCATGCAGGAAGACGGCCGCGTGGCGGTCGTGACGGGAGCGGGCTCCGGCATCGGCCGGGCAATCGCGCTCGGCTATGCGCGCATCGGCGTCCGCGCGGCGCTGATCGATCGCAATCAAGCGGCGTTGGGCGAGACGGCTGCGCTGATCCGGGAGGCGGGCGGCTTCTCCGGAGAGTACGTGCTGGACTTAAGCGACGGCGGAGCGATCCCCGGGACGATCGGCAGCATCGCCGCCGACTTCGGACGGATCGATATTCTCGTCAACAACGCGGGGCTGGGCATCGGCAAATCCCCTTACGATCTGGAGCTCGAAGAGTGGGATTACGTGCTGAACACGAATTTGCGCGGAACGTTCCTCTGCTCGCGCGAATGCGCGAAGAGCATGCGGGCCGGCGGAGGAGGCGCGATTGTGAACATCGCTTCGACCCGCGCCCTCATGTCCGAGCCCCATTCGGAGGCGTACGCGGCTTCCAAGGGAGGCATTTTGTCGCTGACCCACGCGCTGGCCGCTTCGCTCGGTCCGGACAAGATCACGGTCAACGCGATCAGCCCCGGGTGGATCGAAACCGGCGACTACGGCAAGCTGACAGAAGCCGACCACGCCCAGCATCTGTCCGGCAGGGTCGGCCGGCCGGAGGATATCGTGCGGGCCTGCCTGTATTTGACCGACCGCGGCAACGATTTCGTTACCGGAACGAATATGACGATTGACGGCGGCATGACGAGGAAAATGATTTACGTCGAATGATCGCGGCAAGGAGGAATGGCGGATGGCCAAAGGGAAAAAGCGGCACTCGGGGCACCCGGCTTCAAGAGCCCATGGAGCTCCCCAAGAGCAGGCCGGCGAGAAGCCGGTGACGCTGAAGGACATGCTCGGGGCGGATACGCTGGCCAAGCTGAAGCAGCAGGCGGAGACGCTTAAGCAGGAGGAAGCGAGGCTTAAGGAAGCGAAGCGTCAAGAAGCCGAAGCGGCCAAGGAGGCCGAGCGGAAGCGGCGCGAGCAGGATTTCGAATATTTGCTGAACGAGTCCTCGCTCGATTGGAAGAAATATAAATAGCAAGCAAGCTAGCGGGCGGAAGCTAGGGACGCTCGTTGGGTTTGAGGGGCTTCGGCTCGAAGCTCATGCAGGGCTTGCCCGAGGAAGACAGAACGGTGAGGCTGGGCATCGCAGGGGATTTGAAGCCGAACGACCGGCAGCCTCTCGGGAAGTTCGGGTCCCACGTAATATAGTAGTGACGGCATTTCGTACAGTCGACGCGACGGGTTTCGGACAACGGACTCCCTCCGTTTCTCTGGTCTACTACGATTATAACTGCGATAGCGGCCATCGGTCGAGAGAGAGGAGGACGAGCTATGCCGATTCTCATACGGAGGCGGGCCGGGTGGATGGTCGCGCTGGGCCTGGCGCTGCTTCTTGCCGCCTGCGGGAGCGAGGGCTCCGGCCGAGGAAGCGCTCCTGCGGCTTCTTCGGAAGCTGTGGGCGGGCAAGGGGAAACGGCTCCTTCTGCCGGTATCCCGAGCGCTCAGGAAGGGAATGCGGAGTCCGCTCCTTCTGCCGGTATCCCGGGCGCTCAGGGAGAGGATGCGGAGTCCGCTCCTTCTGCCGGTATCCCGGGGGCTCAGGAGGGGGATGCGGAGTCCATTCCTTCTGCCGGTATCCCGGAGGCTCAGGAAGGGGATGCGGAATCTGCTCCTTCTGCCGGTATCCCGGAGGCTCAGGAAGGGAAGGCGAGCGAGGGGGAGGGACAAGACATGTCGGCTTCAGATCCGGTGTCCGTTGAGAGACGCGGAGAATTACCCGAAGGGTTCGTCTATCTGGACGAGCTGATCCCGGATGCCCTGTTCGAGATTCGCTATGCGTCCGATTACAACTTCGTCGGAGCGATCATCGACGGCTACAAGGCGCCGCTCGCGATTATGACCGAAGAGGCGGCGCAAGCGCTGAAAAAGGTGAACGAAGAGCTGAAGCAGTCCGGATACGTGCTGCTCGTCTACGACGCCTACCGGCCAACGAAGGCGGTGGACCATTTTAAGCGCTGGGCGCAAGATGTGTCGGATACGTCGATGAAAGACGTGTTCTATCCGAACGTCGACAAGTCGCAAGTGTTCAAGCTCGGATACGTAGCTTCGAAATCGGGCCATTCCCGGGGGAGTACCGTCGACTTGACGATCGCGGACGCGGCGACCGGAATTCCGGCGGACATGGGCAGTCCTTACGATTTTTTCGGGGATGTGTCCGGTCACGGAACGAAGGAGATCACGCCCGAGCAGACCGCCAACCGTGAGCTTCTGAAGAACGCTATGGTGAAGCGCGGCTTTAAACCGTATAATAAAGAGTGGTGGCACTATACGCTGAAGGACGAACCGCATCCCAAGAAGTATTTCGATTTTGACGTCGAATAACGTTGTGGGCGGGTTTATCCTTCTGCTGCGCGGGAATTCTAATTCTAGTTCTAGACGATCGGGAGGCGTGATATGTCCATTTTTACAAGCGTTGAACGGGCGGAACCGGAAGACACAACAGAAATTATGCGCTTGCTGGTCAATACGGCGGAGTGGCTGCTGAGAAAAGGCTCCACGCAATGGAACGCCCTGCTGCGGGGAGAGGACTCTCACAATACGCCGGAGGCGGTCAACCACGGGGAAGTGTACATTTTCAGAAACGACAGCGATATCGCGGGAATGGTCATTCTGATGGAGGAGCCCAATGCGTGGGATCGCCATCTGTGGGGCCCGAAGGCCGGCGACGGGTCGGCTATCTATTTGCACCGTTTGGCCGTCAACCGCAAATATGCGGGACGGGACGTCGGAAGACAGATTATGCTGTGGGCCGAGCAGGCCGTTCCGGAGCAGCTACATAAGAGGATCATCCGACTGGACTGTCTGGCTACCATTCCGGCGCTTAACGATTTTTATCGCAATCTGAACTACGAGTTCGTGGGAGAAGGCGTCAACTCCGCGGGAACCTACAGCAAGTACGAGAAAAGAGTATAAGAAACGGACACTCCCGACCGCGGCAGGATTGAATGCGGCCGGGACGTTTTTTTAAGGAGGGCGTGGCGGTTGGCGGGCATCAAGGCGAAAATTCCGTTTCATCCTTTGCTTTCCGGCTGGTTCTCGGATGCGTTCGGAGAGCCGACCGACGTGCAGAAGCATGCGTGGCAGGCTATTGGGGAAGGCAGGCACACGCTGATCGCGGCGCCGACCGGTTCGGGCAAGACGCTGGCCGCGCTGCTGCCATGCCTCGACCGGGTTGTGCGCGACAAGTCGCAAGCGTCCCGGAAAGAGCCTGCGGCGTCAGGCGTGCGCATCTTGTATATTACGCCGCTTAAGGCGCTCAACAACGACATCCATCACCACGCGCTCGGATTCGTCGAACAGCTTCAGGCGCGGGCCGAAGCGAGCGGGACGGAGTGGCCGGGCATTCGCAGCGAAGTGCGCACCGGAGATACGAGCGCAAGCAAGCGCGCCGCCATTCTAAGAAGGCCGCCGGAATTGCTCGTAACGACGCCCGAATCTCTCTATCTGATGCTGACGTCCGACAAGGGAAGGTCGATTCTGGCGACGGTCGAACAGGTCATCGTCGACGAGATTCACGACGTCGCGGCGGACAAGCGGGGCGCTCATCTCTCGCTGTCGCTGGAACGGCTGGAGCGACTTCGCGGTCGACCGATACAGCGTATCGGAGTATCCGCGACCCAGAATCCGCTGGAGCGGGTTGCGAGATTTCTGGGCGGCTGGGAGCCAAGTTTGCCGGATGATGACGCTTGGACATCCGCTGGAACAGGTGGTTTGAACGGCAACCGGACAGAGAGACAAACGCCGGATGGACTGGGCGCCGAAACCGGGAGAGGAGCATCTGGCGAAACCGTCAACCGAGCCGGGGGAGATGCGTCTGGCGGAACTGTCGGCCAAACCGGAATTCAAGCCGCCGGACAAGCTCCGGGAGCCGCTGCGCGAGAAGGGGAGATGAGGCCCCGTCCGGTGGCGATCGTGGAGAGCCGGATGAGCAAGCGGATGAGCGTATCGATCACGATGCCCGACCAGAGCTTGCCGGCAGCGACCCGGGAGGCGGTCTGGCAGCCGCTGCTCGAACGAATCATGAAAGCGATCGAGGGCAGCCGTTCGGTGCTATTGTTCGTGAACAGTCGACGGCTGTGCGAGCGGTTGTGCTTGCGGCTTAACGACTTCGTAGGCTTCGAGATGGCGCGTTCCCATCACGGCAGCATATCGCGGGAGCGTAGGCTTGAAGTCGAGCGGATGCTCAAGGAAGGGAGTTTGCGCTGCATCGTGGCGACTTCGTCCTTGGAGCTCGGCATCGACGTCGGCCATATCGATCTGGTCGTTCAGATCGATTCGCCGCTGGAGGCTTCCAGAGGCATTCAGCGTATCGGCCGGGCCGGACATGCCGTCGGAGAGGCGAGCCGCGGCCTGCTGCTGGCAAGGCAGAAGGCGGTGCTGCCGGAGCTGGCCGTGCTTGGCAGGCTGATCTCCCGCCGCGAGATCGAAGAGATCCGCATTCCCGAAGCGCCGCTAGACGTGCTCACTCAGCACATCGTCGCGATGGTTGCGGTCGAAGAGTGGGAGCTTGGCGACCTGCTCGATGTCATTCGGCGCAGCGACAGCTACAGGGATTATCCGCGGCATCGGCTGGAGAGCGCGCTTCAGGTGCTGTCGGGCTATTATCCGTTCGCGAGGCCGCTGCTCGATTGGGAACGCGCTTCCAACCGGCTGAAGAAGAGAAGCAATACGGCCATGGCGGCCATTACCGGAGTCGGCACGATTCCGCAGAGCGGCAATTATCCGGTGCACCATCTCGAGAGCCGCGCCCATCTCGGAGAGCTCGACGAAGAGTTCATCCAGGAGAGTCAGATCGGCGATGTTTTTCAGCTTGGGACGAGCTCATGGATGATCCGGGAAATTCGCAACGACCGCGTGTACGTCGCCGAAGCCGGCAACCGGTTCAGCGAAATCCCGTTCTGGCGCAACGAAGCGGGCAGCCGTCCCTGCGAGCTTGGCTTGAAGGTCGGCGCCTTCATCCGCGAGTTGGCGGATTTGCTGGAGCTGAGGGACGAGACGGACCTACAGGATCTGGCGATCGAGGACGCCGCCTGCGAATGGCTTCGCGAGCATTACGGGATGGATCGAACTTCCGCCGAGCAGCTCATTGATCTCCTTCGCTCGCAGCATCGCTTCTGCTTGCTGCCGACCGATCGGCAGATTGTGATCGAGCATTACCGCGACGTCATGAACCAGACGCACGTCATCGTACACAGTCTGTTCGGAAGGACGGTCAACCGGGCTTGGCTGCTGGCGATCAAGAGGCAGTTCGAGCAGCTTCTGCCCTACCGCCTGTACGGCAATGCGAAGGATAACGGCATCGAATTCGTGCTGCCCGAATGGGATTCCTCCTGGCTGCAAGCGATTCGCCAGGTGACCCCGGGCAACGTCGAACTGCTGCTGACCGAAGCCGTAACCGGTTCCCCGCTGCTTGGCAGCGCATTTCGCAAAATCGCGGAGAACAGTCTGCTGCTCTCCCGCAGCTTCACCCGTACGCCGCTATGGCAGAAGCGGCTGCGCAGCGAAGAGCTGCTGAGGAGCTCTCTTCCTTACGCCGAGAGCTTTCCGTACTTGCGCGAGGCGATGTCCGAGTGCCTTAACGAGCATTTGCGCATCGATCAGCTCAGGGAGCTGCTGGAGAAGCTCGTATCGGGAGAGATTGGAATCGTCGTGAAGGAGACCGCTTATCCTTCTCCGTTCGCGGCCCAGTTCATCGCCGATTATGTATCGATGCAAGTGTACGAAGGGGACGGACTCGACGAGTCGACCCGGCTGCGGCTGCTGAGCATCAGCAAAGAGATGGCGGCGCAAATTTTCGACGAGAGCGTTATTGGTCAAGCGGTCAGCCCCGAGATCGTCGAAGCCGAGAAAAGCAGGCTGAGCGATCCGGATCAGGCGCCGACGGACGCTGCGGGTCTGGCGGCTCTGCTCAAGCTCAGGGGGGACCTGACTTCCAAGGAAATCGTACGGTTGGCGGGAGAAGATGGCTTGAGCTGGCTGGGTCAATTGCAGGAGCAAGGAAGGGTGTCGGCGATCGATCTGTCCGGGGACGGGGAATACCGCTGGATCGCCGCGGACGAGGCGGATACGTACGAGGCTTTTCCGGAGACGCCGGAATCGGTTCTGTTCGTGCTGGGAAGATACGCCGATCACGTCATCTCTTTCACGGAAGCGGAGTTGTGCGATCGTTATCCCGCTCTCTCGCTTTCCAAAGCGAGGGAAGCGGTCGAGGCGCTGCTGGGCAATGGATTGATAGAGAGAGCGCCCCACGCTGCCAGCGAGGATGAACGGTTGTGGACGAGCTCGAAGGTCGCCTCCCGGCTCGTCCGGCTCTCGATTCGCAACGCCCGCAGCAAAGCCGAGCCGATCGAGCCGGCGAAATGGTGCGGGCAGATTGCGCTGCGCCAATATGCGTGGCAAGGGACGCAGCTGCAGGGAAGCGAAGGGTTGCTTGCGGTGCTGGGCCGGCTGCAAGGGCTGTTTCTTCCCCTCTCGCATTGGGAGACGATCGTGCTGCCGATTCGCATAGCCTCTTATCGCAAAGAGTACCTCGATTTGTTGTGCGCTTCGGGGGACGTGATCTGGATCGGGCGCAAGGATGAGGGGGACAAGGAAGGGAAAGTGGCGTTTTTCCTCGCCGAGTCGAAGCCGCTCTACTCTGCGTTTCTTGAGGAGGCAGCCGCCAAGCCGTCCAAGCATCCCGAGCTGCTGCGCCGCATCGAGCAGGGAGGGGCGAGCTTCCTTACAAGGCTCAGCCGGGAGGAGGGTAAAACCCCTTCGGAGCTGTTGCCCGATCTGGTCGATTTGGCATGGGAAGGACGCGTGTCCAACGACCAGTTCGCTCCGCTGCGGCTGCAGATCGGGACGGTCAAGCCGAAGCAATGGGAGAGGGCGGGATCGGGTCAAGGGCGGTGGTACGCGACCAGCTCGCTGATCGGCAATGAAGAGGACCGATCTTCTTCCGCCGGCAGCCCGGAGGTTCCGGGCCAACCCGCCGAACAGCAACAATCGCCCGTGCTTGTATGGACGCACCACCTTCTGAACGTCTACGGATTGATTAACAAGGAGTTGGTGGCGAAAACGGCTCCGTACTCGTGGGACCTGTTTTATCCGACGCTTAAGAGATTGGAGGAATGGGGGGCGCTGACGCGGGGCTCGTTCGTCAAAGGCGCTTCCACGCTGCAGTTCACGACGCGCGAACTGAGCGATTCCATTCGTCAGCCGCTGCCGGACTCCGCCGAGCCGGGGCTGTCGGTATTGTCGTCGGCGGACCCCGCGAATCCGTTCGGTCTGCTCATGGATTGGCCGCAAGAGGGGGGCGGAGCGGGCTATTCGCGCAAGCCGGGCAACTTCCTCGTCATGCAGGGGGACCGATGGCTGTTCTGGATCGAAAACAACGGGAAGAGAGCGTTCGAGGCGCCAGGTGACGGAGAGTTGCCGGGAGAGATGGATGTGGAGCGGAAGGCGGCTCTGCTGCTGTATGCTTTCCAGGCGGTCATTCGCAGCCGCAAGCTGGTGAAGATCAAAGTAGACAGTTGGGCCGGTCGGCCGATTCTGGATACGGAGATCGGACAACGCCTCATCGCTTTAGGAGGAGAGCGGGACATGCGTTCGCTCGTGTTCTGGTCGCAATAGCGTTTAGGCGGGGCGAGCGGTTGGGGGAAGCCAAGATGGCTTGCATCGTGTACAATAAAATGGAGCGTTCATCCAAAATCATGGGAGAGATGGCCTTGCTGAACGAGAGCGTGCTATGGGAAGGGAAGCCTTTCAACTTCGGTTTTCCCAGCTTTACGCATTATAAGATCACCGAGCGCAGAATTATCGTGGAGAAGGGGATTTTCACGAAGCGCCGCGAAGAAATCCAACTGTACCGCATCAGGGACATTACCTTAAAGCGCAACCTGCTCGAGAGAATGCTGAAAATGGGGGACATCACCGTCCTTTCCACGGATACGACCGCGCCGAGTTATTTGCTGCGCAACGTACGGGACAGCGTCAGGGTATCCGATCTGTTGGGGCAGGCCGCAGAGAGCGCGCGGTTGAAATACAGGGCTCAAGAGCTCACGGAAATCCAAATCCAGTAACAAACGCAGGCGGCTGCCCATCTCATCGCAAGATGATCCGGGCAGCCGTTGTTTCGTGCTCGCCATTAGCCCGTCGCACGGTACTAACGCCGGCGTCCGGTCCGAGGCAGACGGGATAAGCGCGCTACACGGTACTAACGTCGGCGTCCGGTCCGAGACAGGCGGGATAAGCACGCCGCAAGGTACTAACGTCGGCGTCCGGTCCGAGGCAGACGGGATAAGCGCGCTACACGGTACTAACGCCGGCACCCGGTCCGAGGCAGACGGGATAAGCGCGCTACACGGTACTAACGTCGGCGTCCGGTCCGAGACAGGCGGGATAAGCACGCCGCACGGCCCTAACGGTCGCCCCCGCAATTTCTAGGGCGTGTATGCCTACTCCGAGGATAGTAGATGTTGCCGAATTTTCGTTCCATGCAAGGAACTTTTGTGAAGGCGTACCGGAGGTACGTCAAGCAAAAGTGACGCAGCAGGGGAGATGCCTCTGAGCGGATTTGCATACACGCCCTAGTGCAGCTTGATCGATTTCTTGTACAGCGGGTACAGCCATTTGACGCCGCTTGGGGTCATCGTATCCGCGAGCAGGTGCGAGGCGTAGCCCGCCACCGCGACGGCGGTGACGCCGTCGATGCCCGATTGCCGCTCCAATCCCCAGCCGATCGCTCCCCAGCCAATCAGTGCCCATAACGTATGGGTCATTCCCCGATGCTTCAGCCACGGAACCCAGACGACGAATGCGCCAAGGCCCACAAGCCACGTGTAGCCTTTTAACGACCCATAATAGAGCATGACGCCGCCGACCAAGCTGACGAGCGCGTTGCGGATCGTTCCTTGCCTGGCCACGAGGCCGAGCAGGAAGGCCGATATCGCGCAAGCGGCGTAGGCGGGATCGAATCGGCCCGGAACGACGAGTTGGTACGCCAGTCCGGCGATGAGCAGCAGCCCGGCGATGAGCATGGCGTTCCTCAGCCATTTGGAGAGCTTGGATATTTTCCGGCTGAGAATGCTCGGGCCGTCAAGATCTGCGCTCAGGGCGGATAGTCCGGCAACGGACATGTACAGCGCGGCATTGCTCAGACTAAAAGGATAATAAGCGCAGGCCACCGCGCCAATCGCGCAGCCGATGGCCAAATGTGTCGTCCCCTTCATTCGTTCCTCCGCTGATTGGTCTTGTTGTAAGCCTATGCCGAATAGCTCGTCATACGCCCAGGCAAACATATGTTTGCTTGCCTATTATACAAGCTTGCCAAGCTCCCCGCAACTCAAGGGCGCGCAGCGCAGACAAAGACGACGCCCGATAGAATCGAACGTCGCCTTAACGAATCCCAACGACAGTTCTGCTGCCGCCTGTGCCGCTCAGTGAAATCTTCCCTTATACTTGCCCGTGTTGCGAATGTCGATTTTGACGATGATTTTGCGGATGCATTCGTCGGACAGCAGCGGCTGGTTGCCTTTGCGCAGCGCGTGCCATTGCTTCGGATGGTCGCGATACAGCGTCTCCTCCAGCTTGAGGACGTCAACCTGCTTGGCCAGTCCGTTGCGGAAGCTCTTCATAATCTCGTCGCGCACGACTTCCGCACCAAGCCGCTCGAGCTCTTCCGAGCTCACGTTCTCGTTCAGTTCGTCCACGGTCGCGTCGAGCTTTAAGCTCAGATCGAACACGGCGCGCCCGTTCTGCACCTGGCTCTGGACGTAGTAGCTCGGATTGATGAGCACGAGGGACGCTTTCGGTTTGCCTTCCGCCGGAACCCGGATCAACGAACGCTTCAGCTCCTTCTGCGTCCACCTCGTTCCTGCAAGCTCATCCTCCGACAGCCAGGCGGTCGCTTGCTGATCCTTAAAGAAGAAGGCGCCGTCGATCGTCAGCATAGGCCGCGGCTTTTTGTCCTCTTTCCATACTTCCCGATTGATCGCGATCGACGGCAGCATGGCGGCTTCGGCCGGTTCCGTAATGTCGGCGATGACCCGGTTGCTCGTCTTCGGCACGATGAACGAACGCTGCGCGAACGTTTGTTCCGGCGTGAACATGATCGTGTCGAGCGGAGACAGGTTAAAAATCGACTTCTGCGTGAACAGGTCGGGCAGGCTTTCCTTCGTGCCGAATACGAGAATGTTGTAACGGATTTCCCCGAAACGGTTGGCCGCATTGTACGCTTCCTCCACGCCCCTGCGCAGCATTCTCTCCGAGCACACGATCGTCTTGACGTGTCCCCAGAAAATTCGCATTTGCGAGGTGGCATAGATGGACGACAGCGACTCGCTGAGCGTCGCGCCTTCGCCTTTGCCGATCCACACCGGGAGAGCTTTGCCGATTTGCATCGTTTCGTTCCGGCCGACGTTGCCGAAGTTCAGAAATTGCACGTAAGTGATGTATTTGTCGTCTTCGTAGTCGAGTCCGATTGCGGTGGCGTAGTCCATCGTCTGAATGTCCTTCGAGTTCCAGCAGCCGGTCAGCGACAGCAGGAGCAATGCGGCAGCGGCTGACTTGCCCCATCGGCCGATCATTTCTCGTCACCGTGGTGGTCGGGATCGATCGGATGGATGGCGCCAGGCCGAGTTTTCATCCGCGCCCAAGGAATGCGCAAGTAGGAGGTAATCAGATCTTTCAGATTAAGCGGCGACATCGGCGACAGATACGGTACCCCGAACGAGTGCAATCTCGACAAGTAGGCGATGAACAGAATCAGGCACAGAATCAAGCCGTACATTCCGATGAACGCCGAGACGAGAAAGATGCCCAATCGGATGACGCTGACGATGGTGCTGAGCGATTGGTTGACGAGCGTGACGGAAGTGACCGCGGTAATCGCGCCTACGACGACGACGGAAGGGGAGACCAGTCCGGCCCGGATCGAAGCGTCGCCGATAACAAGACCGCCGACGACCGTCAACGTTTGTCCGATCGAGCTGGGAAGCCGCACGCCCGCCTCGCGGAAGATTTCGATCAGCATAAGCAGGATGAACATCTCGATCTGCGCCGACATCGGTAATCCGAGGCGCGCTCCTGCGATCGTCGCCATCATCCGAAAAGGAATCTGGTCCTGATGGAACGCGACGAGCGATACCCACAAGCCCGGCAGCGAGATGGAGAGGAACAGACTGATATGCCGAACGACGCGGGCGAATGAAATGTAGGTGTAATTGAAATGGACGTCCTCCGGGGACTTCATCAGCAGCGACAAGCCCGCGGGGCCGATCAAGACCATCGGAATGCCGTCCACGATCAGAATGAAACGTCCAGCCAGCAAGCTGCTGACCACGTAGTCCGGCCTTCCGGTTATCGCGAAGGAAGGGAACACCGAATACTTGGAGTCGGCCATTTTCTCTTCCAACTGGTTAATGCTGTACAGTCCGTCGATATCGATCTTGCTGATCCGATTATGCACTTCCCGCAAAATTTCCGGAGACAGAATGTCCTTGAAATAAATCAGCCCGACCTTCGTCTTCGTCCTTCTGCCAAGCGTATACGTCTCGTAGTTCAAGCTGGGGCTCCTTACCCGCTTGCGAATGAGCGCGATGTTCACGACGAGATCTTCCGTGAATCCGTCCTTGGGCCCCTTGATCGAGATTTCCGTATTGGATTCCTCGGGAGTGCGCTGCGGGCGATGACAGATGTTCATTTTGTACATGCGGCCGCTATCCGCGAACAGCAGCAGCACGTCTCCCTGGAACAAATACTCGGCCAAGGTGTCGTCCGATTCGTCGGGTTCCACACCGATCAATGGAAGCCCTCCGGAATAGCCTTGCGTCTTTATCGCGAAAGCCCCGCCCTGCGAATAAAACTGCTTTAACTGAGGGAGGAGGACTTGTCCGAATTGAACCGTATCGCACAAGCCTTCCGCATAAACAAGCAGAACCTCGGAATCCGGCTGCTCCGTCAGCTTGCAGGGCATAATCTGCACGTCCGCGGATTTGGCGAACAGCTCCTGCAAGGTCTCTTTATCCCACCTGGACGAGTTTTTCTGCGTTTTCCGCCTCATGCTGCTCCTCCTTTGGTCGGTTTGGCGAACCATGAAATCGACATCCAACAAACGGAAACGGCCAATCCCGTGATCAGCGAGATCGGGAAGTAATAGCGGTACATCCACAAATAGAAGGAGTATTCGTTAATCGGGAATACGGACAGGGCGATGTAACTGAGGGCGATCAGCATAATGAACCGGTTCCGCAGCTCGTTCCGCTGGATTCGCAGCAGATCAAGCACGAGGAAAATGGACAAGCTGATTCTCACGCACGCGCCGGCCAGCCACTGGTAGATGGAGAAGAAATCGACATGCTCGACGTAAGAGCCCAGTTTGACCAAGCGCCATTGCTCGTAAGGGGAGACCATCTGTTTGGCGGCTTCGCTGGGACCGAATTCCGTAATCGCTCCGACCAGCGGCCCGATCATGATATAGACCATCAGCGATCCGTACAGCATCAACTTCCACACCTTGACCTTTTTTTGCAGATGCTGCTGCATGGCGATCAGAGCGACAAGCTCGATGAAGCCGCCTCCGGCGTAGATCATGCCATGCAATACCGGATCGATGCCGAACTCCATATACGGCTTGAGCAGGTTGAAATCCTTCTGCGGATAGTTCGATATGCCCGCGAACGAGCCCAGAATGATCACGAGCGGCAGCAGAATGCCGGACATGATCGCGATAACGCGGATGCCCCAGCTTGCATAGAGAGCGCACAACCCGGTTAAGATCACTGCCAGGACCACTTTGGGCGTTCCCGGAAGATAGTTCGTAATCGTCCAGGTCGCCGAATGAATGACGGTCATCGCGCCGATGAGGTAGAGCTGAATTAAGAGCGGAATCGTCAGCGCCCAGGCAACGACCTGGTTCGTCTTCTCGGCAAGCCAGGGCCGCAGCGCCATCTGCCCGGATTTTCTCATAAACAGCGCCAGCAGCAGGCAATATGGCATGAACAGCAGACCGGCGGCGATGGCGGAGATCCAGGAATCCCGTCCGGCCGCATCCAGAAGCATCGGGTTGACGATGACGTGATTGGTCAGTCCGTTCGTCAGCATCAGAATCGTGCATGCCTGGAAAAAGTTGATCGTTCCGTTCGAAGCCCTCACTTCAAGACCACCTAAACAGTTGGTAATGTTTGCAACAAAGTTATTATGCGCGGCGGGGGCGGTTTCTATGACAGAGGTTCCCGCGGCTTCCAGACTGCGGCTTGCAATCCGCCAATTATGAAAATTTTTTAATCGACAAATTAACAATTAATATTCGCATAAAGAATGACAAGCTTTTCATTCGCATATATGTACAATCAAACCAAATAACTGCGGGCAGCCATCACCAATTTTGACGGAAGAGGTGCATTTGGATGCATAGGAATACCTTTCGCAAGTGGGCCGCGTACATTGTGAGCGCGGCATTGACGATGACTTTGGGAATCAGTTGGTTAACTACGGACGCCAATCATACGAACGCGAATACAAGCTTCACGTTCCATTCCCCGGTTTGGCCGATCGGCCAACACTCCCCGTTCGTTCTCCCCGCCGCGGAGAAATCGCATGCCGCGGCAGCCGGCGAAGCGCAGGCCGATCCCCGAGAGCTTACGTTCGAGTACGAAACGATCGCTTCGCTGGACCGGTTCCAGTCCGCCGCGATCGCCGCGACAACCGGAGATATCGCCAAAAATCCCGATAAGGAAGTACATATCGCAGTATCCAGAGCGCCGCAAGCGCAAATCTACGAGGTTACGGCCTATTTTCTTAACGTCAGGACGAACGCCTATTCGAAATCGAAAATCAAATCGGTGGTGCAAAAAGGAACCCGTCTGGAAATCGTGTCGGAGACGCCGGGCGGTTGGTTAAGAATCAAAGGGGGAGGTTACGTGCACGGGGATTATGCGCAACCCGTAGAGGATGCGGGCGCTGTCGCTGCCGCCGCCATGCTGTGGACGGCGCTGCCGGGCGCCGAGCCGAACGCCCCGGAAGCGGAGCCGAAGGCGGAAGAGCCCAAAACGGAAGATCCGAAGACGGAACAGCCGAAGGCCGAAGAGCCGTCGAAGGCTCCCGTGCAGCCGAGCTCCAAAGTGGAGATCGAATCGGGGCTGACCGAGGAGGATATCGCTCTGATTTTCAAAGGGACGGATCTGGCCGGACATGGGCTGGAGGAAGCGATTCTGGAAGTGGAGGAGACGTACGGGATCAACGCGTTGTTCACGATCGCCGTCATGAAGTTGGAGAGCGGCAACGGCAGCAGCAGGCTGGCGAAAAACAAAAACAACCTGTTCGGCTTGAACGCGACAGGCCCGGACCCTCACCGCAAAGCGTTCGCGTTCGAGACGAAAGGGGACAGCGTCAAGAAATTCGGGCAGCTGCTGGCCGACAAATACGTGGATAAAGGGTATACGACCATCGAGAAGATCGCGACGAAGTATTGTCCCGCGAATTCCAAGTGGCCGAGTCTGGTGAAGAACATTATGAAGAAGGACTACAAGAAGCTGAACGTTATTTGAACCAGCCTTTCTCGTTGAATCTCTTGATCGCCTCGACCCGGTTGCTGACGTCAAGCTTGTCGAGAATGACGGAAATATAGTTCCGTATCGTTCCGGTCGTCAGGAACAGCTCGGTCGCGATTTCCTTCGTGTTTTTGCCGTCGGCGATCAGCCCGAGCACTTCCTTCTCCCGGTCGGTCAGCGGATTTCCCTGATCTCCGCGGTAAGCCTCGTCGACCAGCTCCGGCGCATAGACGCGGCGGCCGGCCAGCACGCTGCGGATCGTGCTCGCGAGCTCCTCGCTGGGACTGTCCTTAAGCAAGTATCCGCCTACGCCGGCTTTGACGGCGCGTTCGAAATAACCGGTACGGGCGAACGTCGTCAGGATGATGACTTTGCAGTTCGATTCCTTTAATTGCTCGGCGGCTTCGAGACCGCTGAGCCCGGGCATCTCGATGTCCATGATGCACACGTCCGGTCGGAGCTGGCGCACGAGTTCGACCGCGGACGCGCCGTCGGACGCCTTGCCGACGACTTCCATGTCTTCCTCGAGATCGAGCAGGGAACCCAGGGCGCCGAGCAGCATCCGCTGATCTTCGGCGATGACGATTCGAATCATGACGATTCCTCCTTGTTGGGGCGCTGCGCAATGAGCGGGATCGTCGCGACGACGGTCGTGCCTTCGTCGGCCGCGAGTCCTAACGTCCCGTTAACGAATTCGAGCCGCTCCTTCATGCCTTGCAGGCCGTGGCCCTGCCTGAAGTTGAGCCGTTCGGGACGACTGGCGCCGTTATCGTGAACTTTCATGACGACTTGGGTATCGTTCTGGTTGAAGGAAACCTCGCACTCGGACGCTCCGCTGTGCTTGACTACATTATTGACGGCTTCCTTCAGGCACATGCTGAGCACGTTCTCGGTGAGCAAGGGGACGCCTTGCAGCGCGGGGCTGCCCTCCAGCCTGAATTCGATCTGCGCCGCGAGCAGAATCTGCTTGATCCGATCCAACTCGTCCTCCAGGCGCGTGCCTCTCATCTCCGAGACGAGCAGGCGGACTTCTTGCAGCGCGGTTCTGGCCGTGTGCTGAACGTCCTTGATCTCGGCGCGCGCGCGTTCGGGATTGGCGGCGATCAGCTTGTGCGCCAGATCGCTCTTGAGGCCGATCAGCGACAGCTTCTGCCCGAGCGTATCGTGAAGATCGCGGGCGATGCGCTGGCGCTCCTCCAGCTTGACGAGCTCGGCGATACGCTGGTTGGCGTCTTTGAGCTGCTCCTGCAGCTCGCCCTGCTTGTTGCGGTTGTAGCTGCCGAGAGGGAGCAGGATGGCTCCGAGCAGACTGATCAGAATGAACGGCGTCTGCGTGATGAAAAACTTGTCCTGCATAATGAAGCCGACGTTTACGGCGATCAGGCTCGTGGCGATATGAATCGTATACAGCGTAATGAAGCCGGCTTTGTTCTGGACGTTGCCGATGAAGAACGCCAGGAAGAAGGCGAAGTAAGCGTAGCTGAACAGCAGCGTCATCGCGATCGAGATGGCGATCTGCACGCCCATCCCAACGTAAACCGGCCAACCTCTGGCATTCAAGGTCAGCCGGTAGCAGAAGAAGAACAGCACGATCATCAGAATGCCCGCGGCGATCTCTATGTTCGATGACGAGCGGAAAATAAAATAAAACGGCAAAATGCAGAACATCAGCCAGACGTACGGACTGATTCCGGTCGTTTTCGGGAAAATCTGAATTCGTTTGAGTCTCTTGTACATCTATAACGCTCCCAATGTCGACAATGGCCTTCTCACGGTTATTTTACCATAAGAAGGCCGATCGGCGACGATTATGCGACTTCGTTGTCAGGCGCGGGTTCCGGTTTCGGGTCCGCGGAGCGGGCGTTTGTTTTGGCGCCGTCCAGCAGATGCTTGATTTGTCCGAACGTGACGAAATCCTTCTTCTGTTCATCCCACAGCTTGAACTTCAGCGAGGCGAAGCTGGATTTCAGCGTCACGGTCGTCGCATGCTGCAGCGGAGGGACGGAATTGTGCGCTTCTTCGAGCAAGTAGTTGGGCACTCTTGGGCTCAGATGGTGAACGTGGTGGAAGCCGATGTTGCCGGTCAGCCACTGAAGCATCTTCGGCAGCTTGTAGTACGAGCTGCCTTCGACGGCGGCTTTCACGTAGCTCCATTCCGCATCGTGCTCGTAATAGGTTTCCTCGAACTGATGCTGCACGTAGAACAACCAGATGCCGGCGGCGCCGGACAGCCAGAAGATCGGAAGCTGAACGAGCAGGAACGATTGCCAGCCGAGCGCCCAGATGAGCAAGCTGTACAGGACGACAATGCCGACGTTCGTAATCCGGGTGTTCCAACGTTCGGCGCGTCTGGCTTCTTTGCGATTGAACCGGTATTCGAGCAAGAACACGGCGAACGGACCGATTCCGAACATGACGAGCGGATTGCGGTAGACGCGGTACCGAATTCTTGTCCACAGGGATGCGGCCACGTATTCGTCCACCGTCAGCAGCCACATGTCGCCTACTCCGCGCTTGTCGAGATTGCTGCTGGTGGAGTGGTGGATAGAATGGCTGTGCTTCCATTGGTGGTAAGGGAACAACGTCAATATTCCCGTGAGCGTGCCGACGATTTCGTTCGTCTTGCGGCTCTTGAAGAACGATTGGTGGCAGCAGTCGTGAAACACGATGAAGATGCGGATCAGGAATCCGGATGCCAGCACGATAAACGGCACGGCCAGCCAGTACGACACGGACAGACTCCAATAAGCCGCGGCCCATAGCAGGATAAACGGCGGGATCGTATTCACCAGTTGCATGACGCTGGCTTTCGTGTTCGATTTTTCATATGGAGATACGCTCTTTTTTAATTGCGCGGTGTTCGAAGCGGCCATTAAGATCCTCCTTGCGCAAAAGTGATAGTTTCATTGTAGGGGAAGCCGAGGCGCGCCGTTAGTCATAAGTGTCAGTATTCGCATATGACAAATGTCATGTCGAAGGATTTTGACGCCGGAAAGAGGAAATCCGTCGAACGATGTCTAAATGTAATAGGATCAACCAGATCCGGAGGCAAGGTTCGTGTCCATTAAAGTCAAGCTGTCGCTGCTGATTTCTCTGATCGCAACGATTATTTTGTCGCTGAATATATCGATTTACTATTACTCGTCCAAGCATGAGATGGAGAACGGCCTGCGGCAGGAAATGCTGACGATCGCGCAGCAGATCGGCACCAACCTGGACGCCGCGGAGAAGTCGAAGCGGCTGATGGAGGCCATGATCGGGGAGAAGCTGCGGACGGTGGCGATCGCGGCCAGGAACGAGCTCGATCCTCGGCTCGACCGGGTTCGGAACGAACAGCTGGCGGAACTGAGCGGCAAGTTCGGCGTCGAGCATATTTCGCTGTGGAAGCGGACTGAGGACGACATCAAGGTGCTCCGTTCCTCCGATCCGAAGGAACTGAACATGGGCTCGAAGACGATGGATTACTGGTACACGGCGTTTAACCAGCTGCTGGACGACGGTCGGGTGACGATCGAGCAAGGACAGAAACTGAACCATTACTGGTCGGGCCCGTACCAGTACGCTTCCTCCGATCCGGACCGGATTCACAAGTGGGGGTACTATTACGACGGAACGACCGATTACATTATTAACCCTTACGTGAACGCGCAAGTGTTTCTCGACTACGAGAACAAGATCGGGACGAACGCGCTTATTCGCAGCGTCATGTCCGGCAACGAGGACATTTTGGCGATTGCGGGCTTCGATCCCGAGTTTTTCGGCAAGCCGCAGATCGTCAAGATGAAGAAGGGCAAGCCGGTTCGCAATCTCGACGTGCTGGACGTGCCGTTCGGAGAATACGCCTACGCGGACAAGGAGAAGGACGTCGCTTTCGTCAAGCAGGCGGCGGAGACCGGAGAAGTGGCTACGGCCAGGTTCAAGGCCGAAGGCAGGGAAGTGTTCAAGAGCTTCATTCCGCTGCAGGATGAGAAACGCTACGTCGTCAGCGTCATTTTCGACTACGGGTCGATCAAGGAGGCGTTGGACCATCAGCTGTTTCTGCTCGCGATCATCTCCGCCGGACTGCTCGTTCTCGTCTGGATCACCAGCTATTTCATCTCCGGAGCGATGATTCGGCCGCTGCGGCATATCGTCGAGTACGTCAACGAAATCGCGGTCGGCCGATTCGGAAGCCGAATCGAGGTGCGCAGCCGCGACGAGCTCGGCACGCTGTCTTCGCGGGTGAACGCGATGGCGGACAACTTGCAGACGTATATGGGCAAGCTGAGGGACTCGGCGGAGGAGCTTCGGAGCACGAAGGAATACTTGGAATCGTTCGTCAACCATACTTCGGATGCCATTCACGTCACGGATTTGCGCGGAGCGGCGATCCAGGCGAACAAGGCGTTCGGAACGATCTACGGCTGGTGCCCCGAAGACGTGCTCGGGCGTGAGCCGTTGATCGTCCCGGACGATCTGAAGCCGGAGTACGAGGCGATCCGGGCGCGCGTGTCGACAGGCGAATCGGTCACCGACTTCGAGACGGTTCGCCTGACGAAGGAAGGGGAACGGATCGACGTCAGCATCACCGTATCGCCGATTCGGGACGAACGGGAAGAGGTCGTGGCGATCGCGGAAATCTCGCGGAACATCACGGCGAGGAAGCAGGCCGAGGAAGCGATTCGACGCACCGAGAAGCTGTCGGTCATCGGACAGCTCGCCGCGGGCGTGGCGCACGAAATCCGCAATCCGCTGACGACGCTGAGCGGCTTCGTCCAGCTGGGACAGAAGCAGGGGGCGCTGCCTGCCGCGTACCTGGACATCATGCTTCCCGAGCTGGACCGGATCAACTTGATCGTCAGCGAATTTCTCGTGCTGGCCAAGCCGCAGATCATCCAATTCAAGCCGACCGATCTGTCGGAGCTGCTGAACGACCTGATCTCGCTGCTCGAACCGCAGGCAAGTCTCGTGAACGTCCACTTCCGGACGAGCATCGCGGACAACGTTGGCCCGATCGTATGCGACGGGAATCAGTTGAAGCAGGTGTTCATCAACGTGATCAAGAATAGCCTGGAAGCGATGGAGGAGAGCGGCGGAGAAATCGGGATCGAGCTGTTCCGCGAAGAGGAGACTGCGATCGTTCGGGTGACCGATCAGGGCAGGGGCATCGCGGAAGAGCATATGGACAGACTCGGGGAGCCGTTCTTCACCAGCAAATCTTCCGGCAACGGGCTGGGCCTCATGGTCAGCCAGCGCATCATCGCCAATCACAAAGGCACGATGAGCTTCCGCAGCAAGCCCGGGGTCGGGACGTGCGTGGAGATCCGGCTGCCGGGTTCGGCGCTGCTTCCGGCCTGAGCCGTTGCAGCGTCCGGTACGGCCGGATCGCGGGATGAAAGTTAGAGCGGTTTAACTTTTAGGATGGGAGTTAACGATTCTTGAGAGTTGCATCCGATTTTCGGCGATTTATACGAATTCGCTGGGCATGGGCGCTCGTGGCGGCCATGTTCCTGTACGGCATAGGTGTCGGGGTTCTCGCGCCGATGAACGCCATCTATATGAAGGACGGCATCGGCTTGACGAAGGCGCAGATCACCTGGGTGTTCAGCAGCTCGCTGCTGCTGAACATGCTGCTGACCGTGGCTGCGGGATTGTTCAGCGACCGGTTGAGAAGGCGGAAGGCGATTCCGATGGTTGCGGCGGCCTTGTGCGCCTGCGGCCTGCTCGTCTACATGCGGGCGGACGGCTTCGCGCCGGCTCTGATCGGCATGGCGCTTGCGAGCGCGCCGTCCGGCATGATCATGGGCCAGATGTTCGCGATGGCCCGCAACCATTATACCCGTTGGGCGCCGGACATCGTGGAGATCTCGCAGCTGTGGCTGCGGGCAACGTTCAGCGTCGGCTTCTTCTCGGGCCTGCTCGTCGGGGCGAACGTCTATCTGTTCGCGTCTTTCCGCGGCGTGCTGTGGGGCAATCTGCTTGGTTATGTCGCGTTGTTCTCGCTGCTGCTGTTGTACCGCGAGGTCGAGACGGAGCCGGGAGCGAAGCGGGCGGCGGGAGGAGAACCGTATTCCCTGGCCATGCTGATCGCGCTGCTGCTGCTCTCCTGCGCCGACGCAATCCGCGGGCTTTACTTGCCGCTTGTCGTCAGCGGGAAGTTCGGAGATCCCCGTTACGCCTCCTATCTCTGGAGCGCCCAGGCGGTGTTCGAGCTGCTGTTCATGACGATGGCAGGGTATTGGGCGGCGAAATACGGCAGCAAGCGGCTTATCCTGTACGCGGCCATCGGCGCTTTCGTCACCTATATCGTTTATGCGCAGACGGATTCGCTTGCGGTGTATTTTACGATGCAGCCGGTGTATTCCTTCTTCGTATCCGTTCTGCTCGGAGTGGCGATGGGGTACGTGCAGCGCATGTTCATTCATCGCGCAGGCTTCGGAGCCAGCCTGTACGTCTTCATCACCCAGACCGCGTCGCTCGTCGGCTACATGCTGCCGCTTGTCGTCCCGGGCATCTCCGCGGACATCTTCTATATTCCCGCCGGTCTCGTGCTGATCTCCGTTGCGATTCAATGCGTCGTGTTGCTGAGGGAAAGAACTGTCGGATACAATAGGGGATAATCTTGAGCACGGGAGAGATTCAGACATGCATACCGCGGGCTTCGCGCCGCTTCAATACCAAGGCTCCGACGAGCTGCAGCTTGCCGGAGGGGACCGGGTCGGTCTGCCGGCGCATGCGAGCGACCGGTTCGGCATCTGTCTCCATGCCGATCTCAGGGCGGCATTGGACGACCCCAGGGGACGGGCGGTCCGAATCCCGGCCGGAGAAATGTTCCATCTGCCGGCTGACCGGGCGGCCGCGATCGAGCAGCTCTCGTCGGGACGGGCCTCTATGCTGCTTGTCTCTTTCTGCGGACTGTCGCGCGAAGAGAAGGAGGGAGGTCGAATGGCTCCCGGTGGCATCCAGCGTTTTCGCGTTCCCCAGATGAAGAATTGGGTGTCCGAATTCACCGGAACGCTGGCCGCGGATTGGAGCCTGCCGGACTATTATCAGGCGCAATCCCGTCTGTACGCGATCGCGTCCGCCTATACGAACGCTCGCCTGAATCCGGCGCGCGACGAGGCGGAGCTGACCGATTGCCTGGAGCAGACGCGTCAGAGAATCCGCGACAACTACGACGCGGCGCTGGATATGGAAGAGCTGGCGAGAAGTTCGGGCGTCAGCTCGAGCCGCTTCTACAAAATGTTCCGCAAGATGACGGGCTTAAGCCCGCTAAAGTATTTGACCACGAGAAGGCTGTCCGCTTCGCTTCGCCTGCTGGCCGATCCGAGCGTCAGCGTCACGGAAGCGGCGCACTCGGTCGGGTATCCGGACGAGTATTATTTCAGCAGACTGTTCAAGAAGCAGATGGGGCTGACGCCGACGGACTACGCCTCGCGGGCGCAGGTGTCCGTCGCGGCCCTCTGCGCGATCTTCCGGGGCGACTTGGCCGTGCTTGGCATTACGCCTCGCGTTACGCTGACGAGAGACTGGGACCTGGAGACGGACAATCGGGAGCAGTATCTGCAAGAGATCCGGGAGGCCAGACCGGACCGTATTTTGGCCGGGCCGCTGGCGGACGACTTGATCGCCGAGCTGCGGACGATCGCGCCGCTGACTGTGTATCATTGGCACGACCATTCCTGGAAGAAGCGATTGGCGGATTTCGCGGAGCTGCTCGGACTGGAGAGCGTGGCTCGGCGCTGGCTCGCCGACTTCGAGAGCAAGTCGGACAACGCGAGGCAGCACGTCGAAGAGCGGCTGCAGGATACGCCGTTCCTGATCGTCGGCGTGCGCCAAGGCAACTTTCGGGTTTACGGCAAGCTCAGGCGCAAGTTCACCGACTTGCTCTACGACGAACTGCATTTTCAGGCGCCTCCGGCGGCGGACGAGATCGGATTTCTGGACAAGGAGGACGTGCGCGAGGTGATGGAGCTGGACAGCGAGCACGTGCTGTTCCTGATCGAATTTCCGGCGGACGACGAGTTCTGCGCCGGGCTGGAGCGGCAATGGAAGAGCAAGCCGGGGGAGCGGCGCTGCATGTTCATCCGGCTGGAAGAGCCGTTTCTGTACAATGCCGAGATGCACGAGCGGCTCGTCGATCAGATCGTCGACTACTTGTTTTCCGAAGATCGAATCAAATAGAAATGTCCATGGAGAAATCGAAATATCCATTCCGGTTTCTCTTTTTTTATGTAAAATGGGAAAAGTGCATGCAAATGAGAATCATTATCACGAAGAGAGAGTCGCAATGAAAATCGGTTATTTATGGGTCGCGCTTATCGTACTTTCGTTTACTTCCTTGTTCGTCGGCGTATCCAGCCTAACCCCGCTCGACTTGTTCCGCATGACGGATTATCAGTGGGAGATTATGTGGATCAGCCGCATTCCGAGACTGGTCAGCATTCTGATCGCCGGAGTAGGGATGAGCGTCATCGGCCTGATCATGCAGCAGCTCGCGCGGAACAAATTCGTCTCGCCGACGACGGCAGGAACGACGGATTCCGCAAGCCTGGGCGTGCTGGTCGCGATTCTGCTGTTCCCGGGAGCTTCGCCGCTGTTTAAGATCGTCGTCGCATTCGCGTTCGCGCTCGGCGGCACGATGCTGTTCATGCGGATTCTGAACCGGATTCAATTCCGCGATCCAATCCTGATTGCGCTCGTAGGCTTGATGTTCGGCGGCATCGTCGGATCGGTCACGACTTTCCTGGCGCTCAAGTACAACTTGCTGCAAAGCGTGAACAGCTGGCTGTTCGGCGACTTCTCTTCCATCCTGAAGGGAAAATACGAAATGCTCTACGTCAGCCTGCCGCTCATCGCGCTGGCCTATCTGTACGCGAACCGATTTACGATCGCGGGGATGGGAGAGGAGTTCGCGGTGAATCTGGGGCTGAAGTATCGTCAGGTTGTCCATCTCGGGCTCGGCATCGTCGCGCTGGTGGCTGCGGTCATCCTGCTGACGGTCGGCTCGTTGCCTTTCCTGGGACTGATCATCCCGAACATTGTTTCTTTGTACAAGGGCGACAACCTGCGAAGCAGTCTTCCGCATACGGCATTGCTCGGGGCGGTATTCGTGCTCGCTTGCGATATTCTCGGCCGGATCATCATCTATCCGTACGAGATTTCGATCGGACTGATGGTCGGCGTGATCGGCAGCGGCATTTTCCTCTACTTGCTGTTAAGGAGGAAGAGCCATGCGTGATTCATGGAAGCTGACCGCGCTCGCTGTGCTTGCGCTCGGCCTGATCGCTCTGTTCATGACGATCGACGGCAGCGGCAACTGGGACTACATACTGCCCCGTCGCGCGAAGAAAATAGCGGCCATTCTCCTGACCGGAGCGGCCATCTCGATCTCCACCGTCGTCTTCCAGACGCTGACGAACAACAAAATTCTGACGCCGACGCTCATCGGCCTCGACTCCATGTACTTGCTGCTGCAGACGGCGATCGTGTTCCTCTTCGGCTCCACGGTGCTCACGTCGATGGCGAAGAACGTGCAGTTCGCTCTGGCCGTCGGCTTGATGATGCTGTTCGCAGGGGTGCTCTACAAGCTTCTCTTCAAGAGAGAAGGCAACCATCTCTACTTCTTGCTGCTCGTCGGCATTATTTGCGGGACGTTCTTCTCGAGCATCGCCAGCTTTATGCAGATGCTGCTCGATCCGAACGACTTCATGGTTGTGCAGGATAAAATGTTCGCCAGCTTCAACAACATGAATACCGATGTGCTGATCGTGTCCGTCGTTCTCGTGCTGCTGGTGCTGCTGTATTTTTACCGGGACTTCAAGTATTTGGACGTCATGGCGCTGGGCAAGGAGCATTCGGTCAATCTGGGCGTTCCGCACGATCGCATCACGAAGCGGCTGCTCGTCGCGGTCGCGCTGCTCGTCGCGGTGTCGACGGCGCTCGTCGGTCCGGTCACTTTTCTCGGCCTGCTCGTCTCGAACGTCGCGTACCGGCTGCTGAGCACGTTCCGTCACCAAGTCGTGATCGCGGGCACCGTATTGATCAGCATCGTCGCCCTGGTGGGCGGCCAGCTGATCGTCGAGAGAGTGTTCACTTTCTCTACGACGCTTAGCGTCATTCTCAATTTCATCGGCGGAATCTACTTCCTATACTTGTTGTTGAAGGAGAGCAAGGCAACGTGATTGAAGCAAAAGGCATTACGAAGCGTTACGGGGACAAGCACGGCATACACGGGGTTACGGCCTCGATCGCCAAAGGTAAAATTACGTCCTTCATCGGGCCGAACGGCGCGGGCAAGAGCACGCTGCTGTCCGTCATTAGCAGGCTGCTGGCTCCCGACGCGGGGGAAGTGCGGATCGACGGCTTGGACGTCGGCAAGACGGACAGCGCGGAGCTGGCTCGCAAAATATCTATCCTGAAGCAGGCGAATACGATCAACGTCCGGCTGACCGTGCTCGATCTCGTCCAGTTCGGCCGGTTTCCTCACAGCAAGGGCAGGCTGAACGCCGAGGACCATAAGCACGTCGAAGCCTCGATCCGCTACATGGAGCTCGAAGAGCTGCAGGACAAATATTTGGACCAGCTCAGCGGCGGACAGAAGCAGCGGGCGTTCATCGCCATGGTGCTCGCGCAGGATACCGAATACATTTTGCTCGACGAGCCGCTGAACAACCTGGACATGAAGCATTCCGTCCAGATCATGAAGGTGCTGCGCCGTCTGACCGACGAGCTGGGCAAGACGATCGTGCTCGTCCTTCACGACATCAACTTCGCCTCGGCTTATTCCGACTACATCGTCGCGATGAGAGAAGGAACGATCGTCAGATCGGGACCGACGGACGAGATGATCGATACGGCGGTGCTGAAGGACATTTACGAGATGCACATTCCGATCCACGTCGTGGACGGGAAAAAGGTATGCGTCTATTTCTCTTGAGTGATGTTGGTTTGCGTTCTGTCGGTCTGCATCCGCAGGTCGATTGACGATATAAAAATATATTTTTAGGAGTCGTCTATCGTGAAGAAAGCATTATCCCTCATCCTGATGTCCGTTATGGCGATCGCGATTCTCGCCGCATGCGGATCCAAAAACAATAATGAAGGCGCCGCGAGCCCTTCGGCCAGCCCGGCCGCGTCTCCGAGCGCATCGGCTGCTTCGTCGGAATCCGCCAGCCCTTCCGAGTCCACGGCTCCGGCCGAAGTGACGATTACGCACGCCCTCGGCACGGCCGTCGTCAAGACGAATCCGGAGAAGGTCGTCGTGTTCGACTACGGCACGCTCGATACGCTCGGCAAGCTGGGCATCGAAGTGCTGGCGCTGCCCAAGGCGTCGATCCCGGGCAACCTGTCCCAATACGACGATGCGAAATACGAAGACGCGGGCACGCTGTTCGAGCCGGACTTCGAGAAGCTGAACAAACTGAAGCCGGACGTCATCTTCATCGGCGGCAGAACCGGAGAAGCCTACGAAGAGTTGAACAAAATCGCTCCGACGATCCAGATGTCGGTCGACTTCTCCAACTATCTGGACTCTTTCAAAAACAACGCCAACATTATCGGGCAAGTTTTCGGCAAGGAAGCCGAAGTTTCCGCGGCTCTCGCGGAGTACGACGCGGCCGTTGCGGATTTGCAAGGCAAGGCGTCCGGCGCGGGCAAAGCTCTGATCGTGCTGACGACGGGCGGCAAAATCAGCGCTTACGGACCGGGCTCGCGCTTCGGCAGCATCCACGACATTTTCGGCTTCGCTCCGGTTGACGCCGATATCAAAGTCGATACGCACGGCAACAGCATCTCCAACGAGTACATCGCGGAGAAAAATCCGGACGTCCTGTTCGTCGTCGACCGCGACGCGGTCGTCAGCGGCGACGGCGCCTCCCCGGCCAAAGAAGTGATCGAGAACGACCTCGTGAAGAAAACGAACGCCTACCAAAACGGCAAAATCGTCTATCTGAACCCGAACTTCTGGTATTTGTCCGGCGGCGGTCTGAATACGGAATTGGAGATGGTCAAAGAGGCGGCCCAGGCTGTACAATAAAAAAGGATTATAAGGAGGAGTAGCCGATGCTTATTCAGACAAGAACGATCGCGGTGCAGCAGGGGAATGCCGACAAAGTCGTCGAGAGATTCAGCCAGGAAGGCGTTCTCGATGAACGGGAAGGTCTGATCGACATTACCGTTATGACGAACAAGCGGAGCAAGGACATCGACGAAGTCGTCGTTATTATTCGCTGGGAGTCCGAGGAAGCTTGGAAAAACTGGGAGAAGAGCCCCGAACACATTCAAGGGCACCGCAACAGCAAAGGTCAGACTCCTCCCGACTACGTCATCAGCACGACCGTCAACATGTACGACGTGAACAAAGTCAGGACAGGGAAGTTCGGACGATAGTCCCGAGCGGACCGGAGAGACGAAGGGCATGCTTGTCCCGCGAGCGCAACGGCGGGAAGGGCATGCCCTTTAAAATAAGTTGACGCCGACTTTGTTTTCGTATACATTTGTATACATAACGAATTGTATACGTTTGTATACGGAGGAGGAGTTGCCGATGAGAATGGGACATCGCGAAGAGGGCGGCGGCCGCGGCCGCGGGCACCGAGGAGAGTCTCACGGACAAGGGCATGGACATGGGCATCGCGGTTCACGGGGCTTTCAGGGCGGACATGAGGCCCGGGGTGCACAGACGTTCAGGAGGGGCCGCGTTCTGATGTTTCTGGAGCAGTTGCAAGTCAAGCGCGCGACGCTCGCCAGACAGCTCGGGCAGCCGGAATTCGAGGCCATTCGGCCGGTGCTGTCCGGAGAGTTGAAAGCGTTGGATCAGGTTATCGAAGAGTACGTCCATCTGTTCGATCTTCAAGAGGTCGGAGAGGAGCCGGCGCCGCGAGGTCCGGCTGACGAAGGAGAGGGGAACAATTAACGATGCTTCGCAGGTTTTTCTCGTATTATCGTCCTTATAAAGGTTTATTCATTCTCGATTTTACTTGCGCGGTGATCGCGGGGCTGCTCGAGCTGGGCTTTCCGCTGGCGGTCCGCGCGTTCATCGACGATCTGCTGCCGAACGGCGATTGGCAGATGATCGTACTGGCCAGCGTCGGCTTGCTCGGAGTCTACGCGCTCAACACGGTGCTGAACTACATCGTCACCTATTGGGGGCACATGCTGGGCATCAACATCGAGACCGACATGCGCCGGAAAATGTTCGATCACATCCAGAAGCTGTCGTTCCGGTTTTTCGACAATCACAAGACCGGGCATCTCGTCGGCCGGGTGACGAACGATCTGAACGACATCGGGGAGATCGCCCATCACGGCCCCGAGGATATTTTCATCGCGATCATGACGCTGGCGGGCTCCTTCACGCTGATGGCTTACATCAACCTGGAGCTGGCGCTGCTTACGTTCATCATCATTCCGATCATGGCTTGGCTGATTATCGTGTTCGGAGGCAAGATGACGAGCACGTACCAGCGGCTGTTCGGCAACGTCGGCAGCTTTAACGCCCGGATCGAGGAGAACGTCGGCGGCATTCGCGTCGTGCAGTCGTTCGCCAACGAAGAGCACGAGAAGAAGCTGTTCTCCGTCGACAACCGCAATTTCCGCGAGACGAAGCTGCTCGCCTACAAGACGATGGCCAAGAGCTTCTCGGTTTCTTACATGCTGATGCGGCTGATTACGATATTCGTGATGGTGTGCGGAGCTTGGTTTTTCATCGACGGTCGGATCGAGCTTGGGGAATTTATGGCGTTCCTGCTGTTGTCTAACATTTTCTTCCGCCCGATCGAGAAGATCAATGCCGTGATCGAGAGTTATCCGAAAGGAATTGCCGGCTTTAAGCGCTATGTCGAAGTCATCGACACGGAGCCGGACATCGTGGACGCCAAGGACGCCGTAGAGGTCGATACGCTGCGCGGAGACATCCGCTTCGAGAACGTGTCGTTCGGCTACGAGGAAGGGCGGAACGTGCTTAAGGGAGTCGATCTGTCCATCCGCGCCGGGGAGACGATCGCCTTCGTCGGGCCTTCGGGCGCCGGCAAGACGACGATCTGCAGCCTGCTGCCGCGATTCTACGACGTTACCGGAGGAAGCATTACCGTCGACGGCATGGACATTCGCAACCTGACGCTGAAGTCGCTGCGCCGCAATATCGGCATCGTGCAGCAGGACGTCTTCCTGTTCTCGGGTTCGATCCGGGAGAATATCGCTTACGGCGACTTGAAGGCGACCGACGAGCAGATTTGGGAAGCGGCCAGACGGGCCTCTCTCGAGGAGATGATCAAGCAGCTTCCGGAAGGAATGAACACGATCATCGGGGAGCGCGGCGTCAAGCTGTCCGGCGGCCAGAAGCAGCGGATGGCGATCGCGCGGATGTTCCTGAAGAACCCGCCGATCCTCATCCTCGACGAAGCGACGTCGGCGCTCGACACCGAGACCGAAGCCGCGATCCAGCAGTCGCTGTCCGAGCTGTCCGTCGGCCGCACGACGCTTGTCATCGCGCACAGGCTGGCGACGATCAAGAACGCCGACCGCATCATCGTCGTCGACGAGAACGGCATCGCCGAGCAGGGCAGCCACAGCGATCTGATTGCGTCCGGCGGCATCTACAGCCGGCTTCATCAGGCTCAGTATCAGCACGCTTGAGCGATCGCAGGCCCCGGGCCTGGCCCAGGCGAATAAGCCCGTCCGGCGTGCGTATCTTTCGCCCCCGGGCCCGGTCCAGGCGAATAAGCCCGCCTGGCGTGCGTATCGCTCGCCCCCGGGCCTGGCTCAGGCGAATAAGCCCGCCCGGCGTGCGTATCGCTCGCCGGGCGGGCTTAACCCATAGTACTAGAGACTAGCAGCGCCGAAGCGGTTATTCCGCCGAATCGGTCGTTCCCTGCGAGGCTGGAGTTGCAGAACTGGCAGGCTCGGCAGGACCGGCAGGCGCAGGATCGGGAGCGGGAGAAGCCGCGTCGTACAGCCCCGTGCGTCCCTTGAACCAGCGGAACAGATGGGTCGAGATGACCTTCAGGATCGCATAGCCCGGAACGGCGAGAATGATGCCGATCATGCCGAACAGGTTGCCGGCCGCGATAATGACGAAGATGATCGTGATCGGATGGACGCGCATCGTCTTGCCCATAATTTGCGGCGAGATGAACTTGCCTTCGATCAACTGCACGATCGTCCAGATGACGATCATTTTGATCAGCATGATCGGGGAGGTCATCATGGCGACGATAAGCGCCGGCGTAATCGCGATCGCCGGACCGAGGTAGGGCACGATGCTCGTACAGGCGGCGATGACCGCGAGCACGAGGGAGTAGTCGAGACCGATAATGAGATAGCCGATATAGAGAAGCACGCCGATGCAGGCGCTGACGATGATTTGTCCGCGGATATACGAGCTGATTTGATGGTTCATTTCCAGCATGACGCCAAAAGAACGATTTCTCAGTCTCGTCGGCACGAAGCCGAGCACGAACGGGACAAGCTTCTTGCGGTCCTTGAGCAGATAGAACAGGACGAACGGCACCGTAATGATCGCCAGCACCGTCTCGGTAATTTTGCCTACCACTCCGCCGATTCCGGACCAGGCGTTGCTCAGAACCGTCGATACGCGCGAGGAGAACTCGTCCGCCAGCTTGGCCGTATCGATGCCGATCATGCTCTGCAGCTCGTTGAAATACTCGTTGCCGATCAGTTCCTCGAACTTCTGCTGCGCGTTGTGCGTGTATGTAGGGAACTGCGAGATCAGACTGGCGATTTGCTCGCTCAGCAAGGGAACGACCTTCATGATGATGAGCGTAAGCACGGTCAGAATAACGAGATAAAGTCCGAAGATGGAGTATACGCGTTTGACTTTCCGGTGTTCCAGGAAGTCGACGATCGGGTTGAGCAAATAATAGGCGACCCCAGTCAGCAGGAACGGCAGAAATACCGTCTCCAGAACGACGATAAACGGATGGAAGATGTACGAGATTTTCTCCAGAATGAAGATGTTCAGGCCGATGAGCAGAATGACGAACAGAAACAGAACGAACTTCCGATCGATCAGCCCTTTGATTCCGTCCGATAGTTTGCGAGCGCTGTGCATGAATGTTCCTCCTTCTTTCTTCCATTGTAACCGACGCGAATCCCGTCGTACAAATCGCCAAAACCCGGGTTCTATCAAAGGTTGACAGGGCGGAGGGATTAAATTATAGTGAATTTAAGCTTAGTTTCCGGAAACTTCCGGAAAGCGGGGGAACCAAGTTTTTGGGGCGAATCATTCAGCGCGAATGTAGGGAACCATCTATCCCGAGCCCGTCAGCTAACCTCGTCTGCACTGGATGGGTCATAAGTTGTCATTCTTTTGACCCGCTAAGGGTCTTTTTCTGTCTTTTTTGGCCCTTGTACGCAGCAGGAGATGGTCTGCCGCGGACGGGGTTTTATTTTTGTCCTGGGACGAAAGGGGGTATAGCGGGGCTTGGAACGGATTCGTTCTCGAATTCGACTGAATATACCTGGAGGAGGAAGGCCGAATGCCGCAACCAAAGTATATCACCGATATCGGAAAAATCTCTCGCATCCCCGAGGAACAACGTGAGAAACTGAAGAAGATTACCGATAAGTTTGTGTTTAGGGTGAACGAGTATTATTTGAATCTGATCGATTGGGACGATCCGCACGATCCGATTCGCAAGCTGGTCATCCCGAACGAGGGAGAGCTGGAGGAGTACGGGCGCTGGGACGCTTCGGACGAGGATACGAACTACGTCGTCAAAGGCTGCCAGCACAAGTATTCGTCGACCGCGCTGCTGATCGTCTCCGAGGTGTGCGGGGCTTACTGCCGATATTGCTTCCGCAAGCGGCTGTTCCGCAACGACGTCAAGGAGGCGACCTCGGACATCGAGCCGGGCTTGCAATACATCGCGAACCATCCCGAGATCAGCAACGTGCTGCTGACCGGAGGAGACAGCCTCATTCTAGCCACGCCTAAACTGCGCGCCATTTTGCATAGATTGCGCGAGATTGAGCACGTGAAGATCATCCGGCTCGGTTCGAAAATTCCCGTCTTCAACCCGATGCGAATCTACGAGGACGAGGAGTTGCTGGAGACGATCCGCGAGTTTTCCGACGCGAACAAGCGAATCTACGTGATGGCGCATATCAACCATCCACGCGAGATTACGCCCGAAGCGGTACGCGGCTTCCAGGCGCTGCACGACGCCGGCGCGATCGTCGTCAACCAGACCCCGGTGCTCAGAGGCATCAACGACGATCCCGTGGTGCTCGGCGAGCTGCTCGACCGGCTGAGCTGGGCGGGCGTGACTCCCTACTATTTCTTCATCAACCGTCCGGTGGCGGGCAACAACGATTTCGTGCTGCCGCTGGCCCGGGTGTACGACATCGTGGAGAAGGCGAAGGCGCGTACTTCCGGTCTGGGGAAAAGAGTGCGCCTGTCGATGAGCCATACGTCGGGGAAAATCGAAATTTTGGCAATCGAGAACGGCAAAGCTTATCTGAAGTACCATCAGTCCCGAGACGGCAATTACGGCAAGTTCATGACGCTGGATTGCCCCGACGACGCGGCTTGGTTCGACGATCTTCCGGGCAGCGAGCGGTATTGGAAGAAGCCGGCGAAACGGGCGAAGGAAGTCGTATCCGTGAACGAGCTCCCGGACGTCCCGCGCAAGCGGGAGAGAAGAGCGGAAGTTCCGAGCTGACGCACGCGCCGAAGCTGGGCGCAACTGTGCCCGGATCGAAGCGAGCCTTCGGGCGCCGTTCCGAAATAGATTCGCCCTGCGAAGGGCCGACCCGCAAGCCGGGCGACAACGGTCGCTCTCCGGCAGCTTGCGGGTCGGCCCTTTTTTCTACCGCTGACCAACTGACTCACATCTGCTTGCCAGGCTAAATAAGTTATTCGTCGCGGCCTCACGCGTGTGCCAATGTGCGACTCTTTCGAGCAAGCCTCTCCGTTTGAGCGCGATTGGGGAGGCGTTAACCGACTCTTTAGAACATCGCCCTCCGTTTGAGCGCGATTGGAGAGACGATAACCGAATCTCTAGAACATCGTCCTCCGTTTGAGCGCGATTGGGGAGACGATAACCGAATCTTTAGAACATCGCTCTCCGTTTGAGCGCGATTGGGGAGACGATAAC
>Ga0206118_100083_pt1 | contig 144710 bp, 116 predicted proteins | sample 3A20Ametagenome_FD_177999 | JGI IMG/M metagenome (GOLD analysis project Ga0206118, IMG submission 177999) | Enriched microbial communities from leaf-cutter ant dump, University of Wisconsin, Madison, United States - 3A20A | ecosystem: Environmental > Terrestrial > Nest > Insects nest > Nest...
TGGATCTCGTTGTCGATAGCATACTGAATGGTTTTGAGATTGGTGTTCTCATAGGCGCCGAAGGCTTTTTCAATGCGGAGGAAATCTGCTTCATCCAGTTGAGGCCAGATCGCGTTGATGTGGGCCGTGACATGATCCCATTTTTCGAGCAGGGCTGCTTTTGATTTTTCTTTGAGGATGGCTGAAGTGTGTGATCCGTCGCCGATGGGAGCCCATTCCCTGGTGAGGATGCCCGTCATGCCATCTTCCGCGATGACGATCATCTCCATAGCGAGCTCTGAAAATGGTCGCATACCACCGATAGAGTATTCAAAGAGCTCTTTTTCAGGAAAAGCCTCGATGACCTTTCTTGTCAGACCCCGGTGTCCCTGCCAGTGCGCTAATACTTGGTCAGTGGTCCATGCTGTGATTGCTGTTACTTCCGTGTTCATGTTTTTTGTTTTTTAATGATTAATAAGACAAAATTAGAATCGGAAAATGACAGCCCTATGTCAGGGGTCGAAAAATCTTTTCGATCAGAAATATTTTATCAAAGAAATTAAAAAAATTGCAGGTGTAGTGCCGAAAGAATTGTCTAAGAATAGAATGTCCGGTTTATACTATTTGTGGCTATAAGACAGAAATGGTTTTGCTGTATCCGGGCTTGTCGCCGCAGCTATATAATGAATGGAATGAAACAAAATGTTTACCCATCTTTGTTTATCTTATTGCGGTAAATGCTAAATCGATCGAGCATACTTTCTATACCGTCCATGCAGGCGGCATCGGCTTTTTTGCTAATTTAGCTTTTTGGCGTAACAGGACTGTCTGTTAAAATTTGTTTGAAATAATCTTACCACCGAATGGAAAATTATACAATTGTATTGATCATAATGGCTCTTATGATTGGTGTTTCAGGTATTGCCGATAAGATCAGGTTGCCGGCTCCTGTACTATTGTTGCTGGTAGGTATAGGCATCGGTTTTCTGCCTGCAATGCCCGCTATAGAGCTGAATCCTGAAATTGTGATGCTTATTTTTCTGCCGCCATTATTGTACGATGCAGCGTTCAACATTTCCTTCCGGGATTTTAGGACCAACCTTAATACGATCAGTACGTTGGCGATCGGCTTGGTATTTATTACCACCGGCGGCATTGCTGTCGTTGCCCGTTACCTGATACCGGGTATGAGCTGGCCGCTTGCCTTTGTCCTGGGAGCTATCCTTTCCGCGACCGATGCTGTAGCGGCGATAGGGATTACCAAAGGTCTTGGGCTGCCTCACAAAACCGTCACTATTTTAGAAGGAGAAAGCCTTGTCAATGACGCTTCGGCGTTGATAGCCTATCGTTTTGCGATAGCTGCTGTTAGTGGCGTGGCTTTTGTCTGGTGGCAGGCATCGCTCCAATTTCTGGTGGTGCTGGGTGGTGGATTTTTGGCGGGGATGATCGCGGGCGCTTTGCTGGCACAAGTGCTTCGTTTTTTTCGTACCAACGATATGGTGGTCATTGGCCTGACACTCCTGATGCCTTTTGTGACGTATCTTGTTGCCGAACATTTTGAAGTATCGGGAGTTATTGCAGTTGTTATACTGGGACTGAGCATGTCAAGGCTGAGCCGTCACAAATTCCCTGAAAAAATTAAGAACCAATCAAAGAATTTTTGGGATATCATTATTTTCCTGCTCAATGGGCTTATCTTTTTGTTGATTGGCCTACAGTTTCCTATCGTGCTGAAAAAGATGAATTCAGCAGAGATGTGGACTTATATCGGATATGCCGCGATCATTACGGTGACCGCCTTGGGTATCCGGATGATAAGGGTATATCTGCAGCAATTCAATCTGCAAAGAGCTTTTCGGGGGAGCCGTAAGATCAGCGAAGACGCCTTATTTGATTCCAAAACGAGTTTTATCATTACCTGGTCAGGTATGCGTGGTATTGTTTCTTTGGCCATTGCGATCGGTCTTCCCGTGACGCTGCAGGGTGACAAACCTTTCCCGATGCGGAATGAGATTATTTTCCTTTCTATCGTGGTCGTATTATTTTCTTTGCTGGGACAAGGACTTTCACTTCCGTGGGTGGTGAGGAAGCTCGGTAAAAAGTAATCGTTTTTGCTATTAAGGGGTAGGAGATCAGCCATAATAATGCATACTTAATAGCCCGCCAAGATAAAATTTCTGCATCAGTGCTTCAATCGCAGCTTTCCAAACGCAAAAAAGGTGGAGAGAACCTACAACATGGTCCTCAAGGAGATTTTTTATCTATCCGGCAAGAATATATTCTTGCTCAACAGCTTTTTTACTTCTTTGGGAGTAACCTTTGTCGATACCTTCCGAATTAGTCTCATTCGTATATTGGTTCCGTTCAATTTTTATTTATAGGGATAAGACTCTTGTTGTATTCTCTTATAGATGGTGAATATTTTTACCGCATTGTTTTTTATCCCTGTTAGGCCAGGATTATTATTGTTTTCCCAAAATGCCTGCCGCTATATTATATATCTAAGAGATATTGTGATATTGTTCATAAAATTCTCTCACCGTCATCTTATGCGCTTCAAAAATTTCTGTTGTGGCAGACAGTTGTGAGATCCTGTCGAGGCGGAACATCCTGAAATCCGCCCTCAGCCGGCAGTATGCGATCAGGTACCAGCCGGACTTTGCTCCATTCACCAGTGCAAAAGGCTCGATCAGGCGTTTGGTGATGTTCCGGTTCTCATCGGAATATTCCATAGACATGACGTTAAAATTGGTCAGCGCCAGCTGTAGTGTCGACAGGTAATTGCTGCTTTTTATTTCATGGTTTTTGCCATATACCCACATCCGGGACGTCAGGAATTCCGTTTTTTCCTTGGATTCGTAACGCATAACCGCCTTGATCTTGTCGAGCGCGGCCTTCAGATCACGGATCAGGGACTCATCAGGATTGATGGATAGAAGTTTGCCGGCCGTGATCAGCGCATTGGCTTCCTGCTCGGTAAACATAACAGGAGGCAGGCGATATCCTTCAGGGAGCGAATAGCCCTTTCCCTCTTCCGTGATGATCGGCACGCCGGACTGCTCAAGCGAACGGATGTCCCGGTAGATGGTCCGGATGCTTACACCGTATTTGTCTGCTAAATAGGTAGCAGTGATCAGCCTTTTGCTTTGCAGCTGTGTCAGAATGGCTGTCAGCCGTTCGAGGCGGGATGTATCTTTTTCCTGCAATTGCTCAATATTGGAAATCAGAGATCCGGAAGAAACAGATCGGATATTGTATCTTCCGGATCATCAATGATCAGTCAAATTTACGGATACGGTCGCGTTTCCCGATATATTCCAGCACGGCTTTTTTGGTCGTCAGCCAATTCCTTCCCTCTTTGAAGGCATCGATCTTGCCTTGCCGGGCAAGGAGGCTGACATATTCCTGACCGTAAGGGATCCCGGGTTCTTCAGCTATTTCCGAGACCGGCCGGTAGTCGTCATAAGTATTGTTCAACGAGCTGAGATAGATGTCAAGGCTTCTTTCAAGCGCCTGGAGAACCAGGAGCACCAGCCTGGAATAATCAGCGTTATTGGCATGATTTAAAGCATCATAATACTTCTTTCTGTCATTTTTCAGGATAATGGCAGGTGGATAACCAGCCTTCATGAGCAGTAGGTTGAAAAGCAGGCGGACGGTACGGCCATTCCCGTCAAAGAACGGATGGATCCATACAAATCTATGGTGGAAGATCGCGGACTTAATAATAAGATCGATATCGGCATTGTTGACCCAGTCGATCAGTTCTGTGATATATTCATCGATCTTAAGGGCGTTCGGGGGCACAAAATTTGCACCTGAAATTCTGACTCCCGAAGTTCTGAATCTGCCTGCAAAATCCTTTTCTATCCTTTGCAACACCAGTGCATGCGTATCCAGGATATCCCGTTCTGTCAGGATAGAGTTCTGAAGGGCCAGTGTTTCAATATAGCCGATGGCATCCTGGTGGTTAACGGCCTCGAAATGTTCTCTGAGCGATTTACCCTTGATCGTCATACCGTCTTCTATAACCATCTTGGTTTCCCGGAGCGTCAGTGTATTGCCTTCGATGCTGTTCGAATTGTACGTCCATTCTATGGTCAGGCTTCCTTTAATTCCCTGAACGGCAATAGCCGGAAGCGGCCGCAGCTTATCCAGGTCTTCTTTCTTATCCCGGATCCTTTGGAGCTGTTTATCTATCCCCTCAAAATAATATGGATAATCCTGCCATTTCATATCAGTGATTTCCCTCAAAGGTAATCATTTTTTCGTAATATCGGATATATAAAAAATTATATTTATACGATATTAACAATATGGTCTATGAAATGAGCGATCCTGGATCTTTTTTCTGATCTCATGATCCGGCTGGTGGTGGATGGTCTGCCCCCAGTTTTACTAATTTTTGTGTTTGATATCAGAAGTTCGCCGGCATAGCCTTACATTTATAGCTTAAATGTATCCTGATGATCCATCTGGTCCGTGCAACCAGGTCTGACCTCTCTTTTATTGCCGATCTTGCCAGGAAGATCTGGCAGGAAACGTATGTCGGCAACATAGGTCAGGATCAGGTGGATTATATGCTGGCCCTGTTTTATTCGGAAAATGTATTAGGCGAAAAGCTGGATCTGGGCCACGACCTCTACCTGATAAAGGATGAGAATAAGCCGGTAGGTTATCTTCACCTGGAAATGCGGGATGAAGATTATTTTATCAATAAGTTCTATATCGATAATGAAGGCCAGCGAAGCGGAACCGGTTCCAGAGTAATGGAAATGATCATCTCCGGATTAAAGCCAGAGGATAGACCTTTGCGCCTCCACGTCAACCGCAAAAACTTCAGGGCAATTAATTTTTATTTTAAAAACGGATTTGTCATTGAGCGGTTAGGAGATTTTGACATAGGCAACGGTTATTATATGAACGATTTTGTAATGATATTTAAAGGAAATAATTAAAATATTCTGATGATCATGAAGTATTTTTTTAGCGTAATTTTTGTCAGCTTTGTGCTGGTCTGCCAGGGGCAGAATGTTATGACACCGGAGCTGCTCTGGTCTCTGGGAAGAGTCAACGGTGCATTTCTCTACGACAATGGCAGGTCAGTTTGCTACAATGTCACGACCTACGATATTGAAAGCGGGAAGCGCAATAATTTTATAGCTTCCATCGGCATCGACGGTAAAAACAGCAGGTCAGCCAGCCAGGGACAGGTTGCCGATGCTCCTGTTCTGCTGCCGGACGGCAACATCATGTACCTGTCCGGCGGTCAGCTAAAATCAGCCGGTGCGGTTCCTGCCGGTTTACAGGATGCGGACAGCCCTGTGTTCAATGCCAGATCAGGCAATGCTGTCTGGTTTCAGAGTGTCAAAGTGGATAAAACCGCAGCCGATCGCTACCCTGATTACAAAAACAGCACTGCCCGGATCTACGACGATCTGATCTACCGCCATTGGACGGAATGGGAGGATGGGTACTATAACCACATATATGTCGGTATCCGCCAGCCTGACGGATCGTATAAAGCGACAGATATCATGCCCGGAGAGCCTTATGATGCGCCGACCATGCCTTATGGCGGTAGTGAGGAGTATGCCTGGCATCCCGATGGTCAGCTGCTGGCTTATGTTTCCGTCAAGAAGACGGGAAAAGATTATGCACGCAGCACTAATTCGGATATTTACTTCTATGACGTCGCTACAGGCAAAACGACCAACTTTACCCTCGGTATGATGGGCTACGACAAAAACCCTGCTTTCTCTCCGGACGGCCAGTGGCTGGCCTGGACCTCGATGCCTCGTGACGGTTACGAATCGGATAAAAACAGCATCTGGGTTGCCAATCTGAAGTCCGGTCAGAAGTATAATTTATTACAGGACTGGGACGGTACAGCTGAGCAGATTGTCTGGTCGCCCAAAGGCGATAGGATTTATTTTGTGGCTCCATCAGGCGGGCTTACTTCCATCTTTGAAGCGAAGATCAATATCGCCAGGGACGGCAGGGTATCTGCACAGATCAGGCGGATTACCTCTGATGAGCATGATTACCCTTTTATTGTCGGTGTTGGGGCCGACGGCAATCTGGTATGTCACCGGACCGATTTCAATCATTCCGTTGAGCTGTATTCCGTCAATCCTTCCAACGGCAGCGCCACACAGCTGACCCATGTCAATGATGAGCTGTATAGCACGATAAGCATGAGCAAGGTAGAGAAAAAGATCGTCAAAACAACCGACGGTAAAGACATGACGACCTGGGTCGTATATCCTCCGGGGTTTGACCCTTCGAAAAAATACCCGGTCCTTTTGTATTGTCAGGGTGGTCCGCAAAGCGCGCTGACACAGTTTTATTCTTTCAGATGGAACCTTCAGCTTATGGCAGCCAACGGTTATATCGTCGTAGCGCCCAACAGGCGCGGTATGCCGGGACACGGGCAGGCCTGGAATGAAGCGATCTCCGGGGATTGGGGAGGTCAGCCCATACTTGACTACCTGAGCGCAACCGATGCCATCGCTTCCGAGCCGTATGCCGACCGGTCAAGAATGGGCGCTGTGGGCGCATCCTATGGCGGCTACTCCGTATATATGCTCGCAGGTAAGCACGGGAAAAGATTTAAAACCTTTATTGCTCACTGTGGCCTGTTCGACATGCAGAGCTGGTACGGGTCGACGGAAGAGCTGTGGTTTGCCGATTTTGACCTGAAAGGCCCTTATTGGCAAAAACCGCAGCCAAAAGCGTATACGGAATTCAATCCGGTGAATTTTGTAGATAAGTGGGACACACCCATCCTGATCTTTGAAGGAGAGAAAGATTTCCGGGTACCTTATTCTCAGGGACTGGAAGCCTACCAGGCGGCGCAGCTGCGGGGCCTGAAGTCCCGGTTGGTGATCTACCCGGACGAGGGACACTGGGTCTCAAAACCTCATAACAGCCTGGTATGGCATCATGAGTTCTTCAGGTGGCTGAAAGAAACGTTGTAAGCCTGATTCCGGTTGTTTAATTATGAAATAAAAAGCGGGGCAATTCGTTTATTGTCCCGCTTTGTCATAAAAAATTCATTATAATTACTAATTAATCAAGCATTATCAATTTTCCTGATGTAGATGTGTTAGGGCCGGTAAGATGGTAGAAAAGTATGCCGGAGCTGTGATTCAGGTTTTCTCTGGTGATAAGAACGGTATTTTGGCCGGAATTGGATTCGATAGCACTCGAGTATATGATCTGCCCCTTTATGTTTGAGATAGATAGCTCTATATGATCTGCCTGTTCTGTCTCGAAGGATAGATAGGTGGCGTCTCTAAACGGGTTAGGAGCAATAGATATTAGAGGCCGGGCAGTATGCTGGTAAGCAATGGCCGGTTGAAAAGGTGAGCCGTCAGCTTCAAAAGCGACGTTTTCAAATGAGGGATCCAGGCGGATCGGTTCCCCGGTATCTGGTATGTTCCCCGAATTGAAAGTAAAAAGCGGCTGGCCGTGGAGGTTATGTATGTCTTGGGCTGTGAGCAACACCCGTATGGCGGTCCGGTCATCGGAGATAGAGAAGGTATTTTCATCGATGCCGGCATTGATCCTGGCCAGATACAATTGCGGATCGATATCCAGCTCAAATTGCAGCCCTTCGAGCGATGTCATATTTTTTATATGAACCTCAAATGTTCCATAGTCATCGGCTGAACTGACGGTAATCACCGGTCTCCTGTCGTTCCTGATCGCCACTTTATCCTCGCCATCAAAAAACATATTTTCAACATCGCCCAGCTTGACTGCGACAAAATCGGCATTGCTCTTGTCTTCCGGTCCGGCAATAATAAAATCAGGCGCAAGAAACCAGTTGTTGGAAAAAAGCGGAAATGACGCGTCGATAAAACGATAGGAATGCTCCGAACGAAACCTGTCGCTTCTGCCGAGGATCAGTTTCCGGATCTCAACAATGTCTGATACGGAGAGTGATCCGTCGATCGTTACATCAGCGGCTATAAATCCTTCACCGGTTATAATGTGTTTTTTTCCGAGGATATGATTGGATATGGCGATTATATCACCTACATTGACGCCATTGAGGTAATCTTTTTCGGATTTTATGCCGAATTTTGCGTTCTCCCCGATCAATCCTGTGAAGCTATATGTATTGTCAGGATTGACCGTGAGCGATTTCCCGGCCCCGATACCTGTAGCCTTTATATCTAAATGATCCGCCTTGTATTTTGATATGATCTTTCCTGTAATGGTTTGGGCTTCGGCAGAAACAACCACAAATGACAACAAGGTCGTAAAAAGTTTAAAAGCTCTCATCCTTTCACAAGTTATGGTCTTTGATTGGGTAAAATAGTTATATCGCATGTCGCTGCCAATCCAAAATTCTAAAACGGCATTGCCGTTTTAGAATTTATAAATCGGTATTTAATCAAACGAGTATATTATGAGTACCGGATCCCGTTTCATAACGTTGCCCGGGAATCGTATTTTTTTCTGAAAATTTCAATTTTCGGCCTCATAGAAGATAAAACCGCCCTTTCGAAAATATAAGCGTGAAGGTCGAAGGGCGGCCACCGGCTTCGGCATATAACAGCCATGCCTTGCTCCTGGTAACAAATGGCATTTTTTCAGTCGGTGTATCGATAGAGATCAGCTGCCGGCTGTTGTCGATGAGATAGAACTGGTCTTCATGACAGGCCAGGACAGCCTGTTGCAGGGTTAGAGGTTGTTCCTGCAGAAACGGATCTTTTGCAGACATGGAGGCCAGCCATCTTCTCATCATACTGATATCCGAGAATACCGGTATGCCGGTTAACGGGCCGGATCTCAATATCGGCGTATCGGATAGCAGCACCCTGCCCGGGAGCATGCCGGGATAAAAATGGGCGGCCTGGTCCAGGATCACCCCATAACCCGGCTCATCAGGCAGCGGTTGATTGCCGAAGCTGTAATCCATCATAAATACCCACATGCCGGAATACTGCCCCTGCAGCCAGGTCTTACGCGATACAAGACTGTCTTCCCTGCTGACCTGGATGCTCCTCACCTTCCAATGGTCGCGGAGTCCCGTTTGTTTCAATACGAGATCTTTGGATATCGTGCCGCCGCAGAGCTGCCATATCTCAAGCTTCATCGGAAGAGAACATTCGTCAAATTTTAGCAGAAGGCGCGCCAGGTTGCCAAGAAAGCGGAGCTCAAAACGAAATCCGTCCAGGCGTTCCGGTGTCAGTGGCTGATCGATAAATGACTTGACCTTGCGTGCTGCGCTCGGTATCTGTGTATCTACAAGGCGGGTGGACAGCTCCATGAGGTTTTCCGCTGAAAGCAGCTCGCTGCTGAGCAGGCCCTGGTTGAGTACCAGACGAAGAAAGTTGTTGATGATATCCGCGCCGCTCTGCATCTTGAGCAGGCGTTCGGGACTGAAGTTATACCGGCTCCATTCTGACTCAATGAAGCCCGGGATTGGCATCATATGATCGACATTTCGACATCTTCCATATTGAGAATACCCATTTTGAGCATGGCTTTTTCGGAAGCGATCTGTTCTGCATTTTTCTTGTTGAAGTCATCAGCCTCAGCGATCGGCTCACCCTGTACTATGACGGCGATCTTAAACCGGTCCCGTTTGTCGGCCTTGTATTTTGAGACGAGCTCGTAGTTGATCTCCTTGCCGTGCTTCTGACACCATTCGAGGAGCTGGCTTTTGAAGTTGTCATCGAGAATTTCCAGTTGATGGATGTTGAGGAACTTGCGGAGGATCTCCACTACGATAAACCGGCGTGTAAAGGCGTAGCCGTTTTCAAGATAGATGGCTCCGATGAGGGCCTCAAGCGCGTTGCCCAGCATGGATTTGCTGATGTGGGTCTTGTTCATGATGGTCATGATCTCATCCAGTCCCATTTTAAAGCCGATCGCGTCGAGGGTTTTGCGTTTGACGATCTTGGAGCGCATCTTGGTCAGAAAGCCTTCATCGCCGTTCGGGTATTTTTTATAGAGATATTCAGCGACAATGCCGTTGAGAATCGCGTCACCGAGAAATTCCAGGCGTTCGTTGTGCTGACGATGGCCGTTGACCTGGGTAGAGTTGGACTTGTGCATGAAGGCCTGGATGTAAAGGTTGAGATGCACGGGTGTGTATCCAAGAATGGCGGAGATCTTTTCGGAAAAATGCTTGTCCTTCGACAGGTATTTATTAAAAAAACGGAATATACCTTTCACAATCAGTGTTTAATCAACAAATTTTTTGAGAATAATACAGGCATTGTGACCACCAAAGCCGAACGTATTACTCATCACATAATTTATTTCCCGGTGTTGTGCTTTGTTAAAGGTAAGATTTAATTTCGAATCTATCTCAGGATCGTCGGTAAAATGATTGATCGTGGGTGGAACATACTGATCACGGATCGCGAGAACGCTCGCTATGCCTTCGATCGCGCCTGCACCGCCAAGAAGGTGGCCGGTCATGGATTTGGTGGAAGATATGTTGAGCCTGTACGCGTGCTCTCCAAAAATGCTCCTGATCGCCGTCGTCTCTGCGATATCTCCCAGCGGAGTAGAAGTGCCATGCACATTGATATAGTCGATCGCATCGGGTGTCAGGCCGGCGTCATTTAAGGCCATTAGCATCACATTTTTTGCGCCCAGCCCTTCGGGATGCGGGGCAGTGATGTGGTAAGCGTCGGCTGTGGCGCCACAACCCATTACCTCGGCGTAGATCCTGGCACCACGGCGTTTGGCAAATTCATACTCTTCAAAGATGAGGCCGCCCCCGCCTTCTCCGAGGACAAAGCCATCCCGGTCGAGGTCAAACGGTCTTGAAGCCGTCAGGTAGTCGTCATTTCTTTCACTCAGGGCCTTGGTAGCGCTGAATCCGCCCATCCCTGTCGAAGTGATGGCTGCTTCCGACCCTCCCGTGACGATGACATCAGCCTTGCCCAGGCGGATGTAGTCAAAGGCGTTCATCATCGCGTGTGTTGACGAGGCACATGCTGAGACCGTACCGTAGTTGATACCGCGGAAACCGTGTTTGATGCTGATATACCCCGGCGCTATATCGGAGATCATCTTAGGGATCATAAACGGATTGAATCGCGGAATGCCGTTTCCTCTTGCAAACTCTTCGATCTCCGCTTCGAGTGAGCGCAGACCTCCTATACCTGACCCCCAGATCACGCCAACGCGGTCGGGGTTGAGACCGGTGTATTCCATCAGCCTGCTGTCGGCGAGCGCTTCGTCGGAGCAGACCATGGCAAACTGTGTGAAAAGGTCCATGCGGCGGGCATCCTTGCGGTCGATGAAGTCATCGGGATTGAAGTTTTTGACTTCACAGGCAAATCGTGTTTTAAAATGGGTGGCGTCGAAACGGGTAATAGGACCTGCGCCGCTCAGACCGTTTCTCAGTCCTTCGTTATATGCTTCAAGATTGTTTCCAATGGGAGTGATGGCGCCAAGGCCTGTAATTACGACTCTCTTCATACGTTTTATTTAGTCATTCAAAGCAGGCAGGATATACATTGCCCGGCATAACGAGTGCAAATATAACAACATTCATGGCAAATGCACCACTACGTCACAGATACCGGGCGGTTCCGCACTTTTCCCTCTGTCATAGTGCCCTTCCCGTTATGGACGGGAGCGTCCGCAGCAGGATATCGCCTTGTTGAGTGTGGATTACTTGCGTCCAGGTGATGGCAAACTTTCAGTTGGCGACGTTATATATGATGGTGCAAATTGAAAATTTGCAGACACAGCGACGTAGGCGAAGCCCACGCCCGGCAAATAGCAAAAAATATATTTACGGCTTGAGTATGGATAAGCGTGACTGTTGAATTCTAGGTCGCAACTGCATTCAGATGACGGCAAACTTTTAGCCTGCAATATTATAGCAGTGCAGATCGGAAGTTCACAACAGACACATCACGTCATAGATCCGGCATCAGATCTTGATAAATTTTCCACTGTACACAATCCGACCGCCATCACTTATTGTATATACGTAAGCCCCCGGCATATAACGGGATACATCGATGCTCATCATGCCGTCGTTCCAGCGGTCGGATGAGGTGAGGCCGTGGCCTGCCATGTCAGTGATTCTTACGGTATAGGAATGTGTATTGCCGGCACTCTTGGTAACTATGAAGTCATAAGATACAGGATTTTCCCGGACCGAAAAGATGGCTTTGATACCGGTATGGGCGGTCGACAGCGTGGATGGGTTGCCATCCGGCCTCAGACCTATAATGTGCCCGGAGAGATGGTAAGGCCATGGGATGGAAGGATCTAAAGTGATCCGTCCCCCTGTGATGAGAAAAGAATTATCCGGGGTGAGCTCCGCATGATAGTTAAAAAGACGGGCATTGTCATCGAATATAAATCTGCGCTCCCACTGCATCTCCAGGTCTTCGTCATACTTGCTTACAAAAAAGGTATTGGCGGTGGCGAAGTCGGCGTCGGCAGGCACAGCCTCTGCTATGGTATAGTAGCCATCACTGCCGTGGAATAATCCGCCTGTGTGACGTGGCGGTCCGTCTGAGAAATCACCTATTGGGAAGTCGGGGTAGTGGATCGTATGTGTAGGACGCAGGTTTTTACCTGTCTTTGTGAGTACGTTCAGCCAGGTTGGTACCTCGTCAAGTACGATGCCTAGCCTTCCGAAGGCAAGGTATTCATCTTCATTAATAGGTATATAGCTGCTATAATAAGCCCAAAGCGTGTCTAATAAGCCATCGGGATTAGTCGGATATTGACTCTGAGAGATATAGTTAAAATCCAGGTCGAACAGGTAATTCCTGAATCCGTCGGTAGCAGATATCTGGTCTTTGTAAGGATCGATCGTATACCCTCTTAGTCCAAATCCGATATTATTATTAGCTTGAGTATTGAATTTTTCGAGATTACCAGCCACACCATACCTCACAAATACACCCTTAGAACCTCCCATAAAAAGTATATATAATTTACCTTCGTAATACCTTGCGTAAGGAAAATAAAGCATGTTTTTAGTATAGATCTCCTGGCGTGGAATAAAGTAGATGGTTTCAGATTGAAGCAGGTTGAGCTCCAGGTCATAAGTAAAAGATACAAAATAGGAAGTGGTAGCAGTAAGCCCTGTGCCGTTGACTACGATAAGGTCATGATGTCGGTATGCGAAAAGACCCTGTAGCTCGAGCGAGTCAGATACAATGTCCAGCTTACGGGTCACAATGCCATCCTTCGTACTTCTGACTATCCGGGTGTAGGCTCCGGAAATACCGCTGTATGGCGTGGCTTCCTTAAAAATAGAATAATTTTTCAGGTAAATTATTTCATCGTCATTAACTTCCGTAGCAAATTCCGTTTGCATGACCGTGTTGGCGGTCTCCGCGTCGTTGGTTACATTGAGATAAAAGCCTTTATTCTGGCTGTATGTGATAACAGGAAAGAATAAGATCAGTGATATCAATATGGAGGAATGTCCCGGCATCATATCTTGATAAACTTCCCACTGTACACAATCCGACTGCCATCACTTATTGTATATACGTAAGCCCCCGGCATATAACGGGATACATCGATGCTCATCGTGGCGTCGTTCCAGCGGTCGGATGAGGCGAGGCTGCGACCTGTCATATCTGTGATCCTTACGGTATAGGAATGTGTATTGCCGGCGCCCTTGGTGACTATGAAGTCATGGGATACGGGATTCTCCCGGACCGAAAAGATGGCTTTGATACCGGTATGGGCGGTCGACAGCGTGGATGGATTACCATCCGGCCTCAGACCTATGATGTGCCCGGAGAGATGGTAGGGCCATGGAATGGAAGGATCTAAAGTGATCCGGCCTCCTGTGATGAGAAAAGAATTGTCCGGGGTAAGCTCCGCATGATAGTTAAAAAGACGGGCATTATCATCGAATATAAATCTGCGCTCCCACTGCATCTCCAGGTCGTCGTCATACTTGCTTACAAAAAAGGTATTGGCGGTGGCGAAGTCGGCGTCGGCGGGTACAGCCTCCGCTATAGTATAGTAGCCGTCACTGCCGCGAAACAGTCCGCCTGAAACCCTCGGTGGCCCGTCTGAGAAATCGCCTATTGGGAAGTCGGGGTAGTGGATCGTGTGTGTAGGACGCAGGTTTTTACCTGTCTTTGTGAGTACGTTCAGCCAGGTTGGTACCTCGTCAAGTACAATGCCTAGCCTTCCGAAGGCAAGATATTCATCTTCATTAATAGGTATATAGCTGCTATAATAAGCCCAAAGCGTGTCTAATAAGCCATCGGGATTAGTCGGATATTGACTTTGAGAGATATAGTTAAAATCCAGGTCGAACAGGTAATTCCTGAATCCGTCGGTAGCAGATATCTGATCCTTATAGGGGTCGATTGCATATCCTCTCAGCTCGAACCGGATATTGCTGTTAACCTGCTTGTTGAATTTTTCCACATTGCCGTTAGCATCATATCTCACAAATGCCCCGTCAAGTCCACCTTGGTAAAGTATATATAATTTACCTTCATAGTACCTGGCATAAGGAAAATCAAGCATGTTTTTTGTATAGATCTCCTGGCGTGGAATAAAGTAGATGGCTTCAGATTGAAGCAGGTTGAGATCCAGGTCATAAGTAAAAGAGACAAAATAGGAAGTCGTGGCGGTAAGACCAGTCCCGTTAACCACAATAAGGTCGTGATGCCTGTAGGCGTAGAGAAGCTGGAGCTCAAGGGAATCAGACAGGATATTCAGCTCACGGATGACGTCACCGTCCTTCGTGCTTCTGACTAACCGGGTGTTTCCTCCGGAAATGCCGCTGTATGGTGAGGCTTCCTTAAAAATAGAATAATTTTTCAGGTAAATTATTTCATGCTCATTAACCTCTGTTGCAAATCTAGTAAGCATGGTTGTGTTGGCAGTCTCTGCGTCGTTGGTTACATTGAGGTAAAAGCCTTTGTTTTGGTTATAGGCAATGGAAGTGGTTAGCAATGTTAGTAATAGTAAGATGTGCTTCATATTTAAAGATTTTATTATAACAGGTAAGGTCGACCGACCTTACCTGTAAATTTAGCATATTATCGGATAATCTCCGGTATCTTTACCTTGTCGTCCGGCTTGGTGGGCACGAGCACCTGTGTACCGATCTTGATCTCGTTGTTCCACCAGTAATAACATAACTCATCAGCATAACAGGCATTCATTCCTTCCCAGAATGTGCTTCGGATATAGGAGGTCAGGTAATTCCTCCCGTAATAGCTGAAGCAGTCCAGCACGGAATGCATAAACCGGTTATAGTAATGCTCCGCCTCCGTATCGGGGATACATTTATTGCTTGCGGAATTATTACAATCGAAAGAGACATCATCATATGCGCCCGAGGTGCCCCGCCACTTCCAGCAGTTGAGGTCCTGAGTACAGTCATTCGGCGTTGCATCGTCAGGATTGGCGCCGTTTATCAGCGTGTTCCACCTGTTGTTGTAGGGAGATGAATGAGCAGGTGTAAAATCAGATGCTGATCCCGGTAAGACTATCTCATTGATCACGACGACCTGCTGTCCCTGGCTGATGCCTATGACAGGATTGATATAGGGGCGTGCGGCATTGACGGCGGCGGCTATCCTGCCGGGAGCCTGGTTGACGCCATGGGAAGTGCTGTGGCTGCATAGCTTGTCATCGCGCCAGTAGCCGCCCAGGTCGCCCTTGTATGGCCAGCCAGCGCCTGGGGTGACACTCACGCTCACGGGTGTGTTGCCGTAGGTGGTGTGCACCCTCAGGCTGGCATTATGGCCGGAGTAACTGAGAATATCAAAATTGATCCCGTAGAAATACACTTCATCGGGGCTGTTGAGCCGGTCGACCTGGCCGGCGCAGATCTCCAGTATATCGTTGGTAAGGGTGGTAAATGCCTGTCCGTCAATAGGGTCGGACGCGATGCCGAGCGTGACGGTATCGACCATGTCGTAAGTATTGGTGCATATCTGCTCATAGTCGCCATAGGCGTAGCTGTACAGGACCTCCAGCTCGGCCAGCGCCTCGGGCAGCGTATAGGAGATATCGTCCCGGAGCGCAGGGGCGCCGCTGTTGTAGCTCCTGACCAGGTCATAGAGCATCTTGGTGTGACGGGTATCGGCAGGTGGCAGCGTGGTGTCATACCTGTCTGTGTCATCGGTCTGCTTCGTGCAGCCGGTCAGCGCCGGCAATATCATGCACAGCAGTGACAGGTAGATAAGATTGTAAAGGCTTTTCTTTCTCATGTGAGTTTTTGATTTTAGAAGATAAAAAATGATAACAGCACAAAATATTCCTTCCTACAGCTAAGATGGTTGGCTTATAATGACTACTTTAGCATGATTTTCTTCTAATTTATTCTTAATAACGACTGAAATAGAAAAATGTACGGATCCAGGATATATGCCATCAGGACGGCAAGAGGTTACTCACAGGACTATGTGGCCAGGCAGGTAGGCATTCCCCAGACCACCTTCTCAAAGATCGAAAAGGACCATGTACAATCGGTCGACGATGACCTGCTGGGCAAGATAGCCAAAGTGCTGGGTGTAAGTGTGGAGGATATCAAGAGCCCTTATCCCATCATCATGAGCTTTCATGACAGTCCGTATAGCGGACAATATGCTCATTATGAGAATCATATTGACTCCAAATATCTGGAAGCCCTGATCAGGCAGATAGAAGTAAAGGACAGTCACATAGACCGCCTGCTGAAGATCATAGAAGGGCAGGGGAGGCCATCGCCGGAGTAGGGTGCTTGTCCGGATGATATGGCAGTGCCGTCTTTCAAGGCTGCTTCCTGGTAGAGGTAGATATGGAACAAAAAAATAAGGGCGATCATCATGATCGCCCTTATTTTTTACTATAGGGTAAGGAGATTATCTTCCTGCCAGCTCCAGCTGGTACAATGCTGATATTTCAGCATCGGAAAGAGACTTTTTATAGATCCTCACTTCATCAACACTTCCTGTAAGAGGGGCGTTCCATGTATCGGAGTTTGTTCCTTCCACGACAGTTTTAAGCGCACCTATGATAGGATAAGAAGGGGTAAACTGGTTGAATGGAATCGCTTCATCAGAGCGTTTTTCCCATTTGGGGTTGGATATTTTTACACCATTCACAAACAGTTGATTGTATGTTTTACCGTCCTGAACGAAATATCTGTAAACCACATGCGCCCATTTTCCGCCTATCTTATTAGGAAAAGCAGCATTAGGTGGATTGGCTCCACTATTGTTTTCGTCTATTTGCCCCTGGCTTAATTTTATAAGGGAAACACAGTCACCTCCGAAAGAACTTCCATCATCTTTTTTAACCCTGTATTCGGCTTTCATCTGGATTGAGTCACTGGTGACCAATTCGTGTGTATTGCCAAATATGCTTACATTGCCTATCTGCTCGTTAGGATTCGATAAGGAGAATATAGGAGAGATGGTAGATGTCGCTCCCGGTGCAGATTTAGTGTTGCTGATCTTTGCCCAGGCAGAGATAGTAATAGCACCGGATATTGACTCAAGCGCTGAAATAGCCGGATAGCTTAAATATCCCGAGTCGAGCTTTAAGCCCTGGCCTTTGATCCCATCTTCGAAGGAATTGGCTGCTGATTTGTTTGGAGCTGTATTGCTGATCGATTCGGTTCCGCTTCCATTCAGGGGCCAATATGCAACAAGATCAGCTTTAGCGATTTCATCAGAACCGTTATAGCCACCAATTGGCGGTAGCGGATCATCATCTTTACAAGATGTAAAAGTCATAGCAGCACCTGCCAATGCAATCAATGCTACTTTTTTAAGATCGTTAATAATCATTGTTTGTAATTTTAAAAATTTGCGTTAAAATATAGAAAATAAATTTGATTCTTCGTTTTTTTTAGGTTCAAATATAATGTTTTCCATTAATACTATAAATTTACCAACCGGGATTTTGCGTTAATTTGCCACCGCTTAAGGCGATCTGTAAGCTGGGAATAGGCAGCAGCTCGTGCTTGCCGGGAGTAAAGGATGGTTTTAATGGCTGCATGATCTGGGCTGCACGGCCCGTACGTACCAGGTCGAACCAACGGTCATGCTCCATGGCCAGCTCTACTCTCCGTTCATGGTAGATCGCTTCTCTCATTTCAGTCTGGGAAGATGCTGTGGTCTCGCTCAATCCTGCTCTTGAGCGGATCATATTGAGATAAATTGCTGCTTCGCCGGGGTTGCCTGATTCATTGGCAGCTTCTGCAGCCATTAATAGAACGTCACCGTAACGCAAAATATGCAGATTTTTCTGTTTTTTGTCACGATTCCCGAGATAGGACTCTACCTCCTTGTTTTCCGAGTGATAGGCTTTGTAATTATAGCGGGGATTAGCAACACTGTCCTGGCTGGGTATCCTATACCCGTCAAACAGGATAGTCCCCTTATGAGTTCCGCTGTTATCTATAAAGATGATGGTGGCGTCTTTCCGAATATCGCCAGGCTCATAGGCATCTACCAGGTTCTGGGTTGGGTTGTTGAACCCGTAGCCCAGATCTCTCCATCCTCCCACACCGCCTACACGTGGGCCCTGCCATACGCAGTAACCATCGACACCGAAGTCAGAATTATTGAACTGCCCTGTTTTTACTTCAAAGATGGCCTCTTTGCTGTTGTCACCGACCTGGCGCCATATATCTTCATATTTGGGCAGGAGGCTATACTGGTTGGAATTTATCACTTCGGTGCAAAGTGTGTATGCGTCCTGCCAGTTTTTGGTGGTCAGCTGTACCTTGGCCAGCATGGCCTGGGCAGTGCCTTTATTGATACGCCCTACAGCAGATGCTCCCCTGATCTTAAGATTTTGGATGGCAAAGTTGAGATCTTCACGTATGAGAGTGTATATTTCATCCGCACTGGTCCTTGTCTGGTACACGGGGTCGGCATTGGCTTCCTGGGCATTGACCGGAACCTTTAATACTTTTGGAACACCGCCAAAATAACGCACGAGGTTAAAATAGAAATACGCACGCAGGAAACGTACTTCAGCCTGGTACTGAGCCTTCAACTGCTCTGATATTACTGCTGTCTCAAGCGCCTTTAAAGCCTGGTTGGCCTTGGCAATGCCGTTATAATTGCCTGTCCAGAGAGCCGCTATAAAGTTATTGGTAGGAGTGTATTCGAAATTGTCTATAGCTTTGATGTTTGGCTGATCAGAGTCCGTGCTGCCTTTGTCAGCATCATCTGTCATAATGATGGTAGCCGTTATAAAGCTGATGCCATGAATATCGCCTATTCCCCCAAACGCACTTCCTGCCAATAGTGAATTATATACACCGGTAACGAGTTTTTCTGCGACTGCGGGATCTGAATCCGCAGTTGCCTTGCCCTGGATAGGGACATCAAGAAAATCTTTGCTGCAACCGGAAGACAGGAAAGCGCCCAAAAATAAAAATGCTATGAACTTTATATTGATAGTTGATTTAATCATGATATTTAATCTCTTTAATGATTAAAAAGTAAAGTTGATACCCCCTGCGATCGTACGTGAGGTAGGGTATGCGTTCAGCTCGATACCTGCTTTGGTCGGATCTCCCGGTAACTCCGGTGTAAAACCGCTATATTTCTTTAACGTAAAAATATTCTGTCCCGTTAGAAAAATCCGTCCGCTGCTGAAACTAATTTTATCCATTATTGACTGTGGAAAGTTGTAAGCAATGGTTATATTATTGATGCGGATATAATTGCCCGATTCAACAAAATAGGTTGATGCGGGCAGGTTGCCTGAGTTTGCGCCCGGTTCATCATTGATACCACTGCCCCGATACCATCTGTTGTAAGCAACGTCCTTTTCTATATTATCAGTAACCAGCTGTCTGAAAGCTTTTTTTCCATTGTAGACTTTATTGCCATAGCTTCCTGTCAGGTCCATAGAAAGATCAAACTTGCCGAACGATAAGCCCAGGTTTATTCCATAATAGAATTTCGGCTGGTAAGACCCTACATATACCCGGTCGTTATCATCGATAGTGCCATCATTATTAGTATCCTGGTATTTAAAATCACCGGCTGATGCCGAAGGCTGTATTTTTTCACCCTTGGAATTACTATAAGCGGCTACTTCTTCATCCGTCTGGAACACACCCAATACCTGGTACACATAAAACGCTCCTACTTCCTGACCGTTATCAGTTTTAGTGGTATATTGCTGCGCTGCGCCGATGCCGCCATCAAGTATAGGTTGGCCGCCATTCAGACCGATTACCTTATTGTTGTTAAATGTGATGTTGCCGCCCACATTGTAAGAAAAGAGATCTGATGTTTTGGTGCGCCAGTTTAAAGCAAATTCCAAACCTCTGTTTTGAATCGAAGCGGCGTTGGTCAATACCTGGCCATCAGCGTCACCTACTACTGAGGGAACCTTTATGTTGATCAACAGGTCTTTTGCTTTTTTATTGTAGTAGCCGATTTCTCCCGTCAGCCTGTTTTTCAGCAAGCCAAACTCCAGCGCTACATCCAGTTCTTCGGTTGTCTCCCATTTGAGATTGGGATCCTTGATCTGGGTAATGGCGCTGCCACTTACGGCGATACCTCCGCCAAAAGGATAGTTCTGATTGGGTTCGACAGTTGCAACAAAAGCATCCGTAGGTACACGGTCATTACCTACCCGGCCCCAGCTTGCTCTCAATTTAAGTAAGTCTATTAGGACCTGGTCGGCCAGGAAATCCTCATTGCTCATAACCCAACCTGCTCCGAAAGAAGGGAAAAGCCCCCACCTGTTGTCGGGAGATAATCTTGAGCTGCCATCATACCGGAGGGTGCCGGTAAAAAGGTATCTATCAGCAAAATTATAGTTTAGTCTTGAGAGGTAGGCATTGCGTGTCCATTTATCACCTCCTCCGTCATTGGTCGATGTGTTGGCGTCACCGGTGCCGATATACCACAGATTGGGGTCTGCCGGGACATCTTTACGGAAGGCCTGGACAAACTCGGAAGTGTATTGCTCGGCAGTGGTTCCCAAGAGTAAAGTGAATGTATGATCGTCAAACTTTTTGTTGAAGGTTACGGTATTATCCCAGACCCATCTGAGCTGGTTTTCCTTTTTAAGTGACAGGTTGGAGTTGGGATTGCGCTGGTTGCCTCCGGGAGCGAGGAATTTCGTTTCATCGTTTTCAAACTGGTAATTGTACACTCTCTCCGAAAACGCGATCAGCTCGCCGCCCATGCTGGATCGAAGTGTGATCCAGTCCAGCGGTTTTACTTCCAGGTAGCCGGTCGCCTGCACCCTGTTGCCATAGCTACGGTTGTTGTTGTTTTCAATATCCAGTATAGGATTTCCCACATTCTGATACACTGAGGTGTTGCCATACCGGTCTCCTTCTTTTGCCGGTATGATGGGCGCCGCCCTGTAAGCATTGTTATAGGCAGCTCCGAGGTTGGCTCTTTTGTTGTTAGCCCCTGTAAATGAAGCGATCAGGCCGGCATTGACCACCTTGTTGATATCCCAGGTCAGGTTGGACCTGAGATTGAACCTCCTGAACTTATTATCGATCACGATCCCTTCATCTTCGAGATAGCCTCCGCTTACATAGTATCTTGCCTTTTCCGAGCCTCCTGAGAGTGAGATGTTGTGACTCTGGTACCATGCTCCCCGCAGGATCTGGCTGTACCAGTCGGTGGAAAAGCCGGGGTCAGCAACCTGGGAGCCGGTGGCCTGGGTCAGATAGTTGGCGTATTCAGCGCTATTTGCCATTTTTACAAGATTGGCTGCATTCTTATAGCCGACTGTGGTATTATAGTTGACAGTCATTGCGCCGCTTGCGCCGCGTTTGGTAGTAATAATGATGACACCGTTGGCGCCCCGTGCCCCGTAGATAGCTGTCGATGAGGCATCTTTAAGGATGTCCATGCTGACGATGTCATTCGTGTTTATATTGCTGATGTCGTCGGTCAGTACTCCGTCGACAACATACAGCGTGGCGGTTCCCGCTATGGCCGAACCTATACCCCGCACCCTGACGATGGGATTGCTCCCCGGCTCGCCGCTGCTGATGACCTGGACACCGGCAGCCTTGCCCTGAAGCGCCTGGGTTGCCGTAAGTACGGGCTGCCTGGCCAGATCTTCCCCTTTGACGCTGGAGGTCGAGCCCGTGACATCAACCTTACGCTGGACACCATAACCTACCACCACCACTTCGTTGAGGATGTTGTTGTTTTCCTTCAGGCCGATGTTGAAAGTCAGCTGATCCCCTATGAGGAAGCTTTGGGTCTCATACCCGATATAAGATACGGAAAAAGCATTTTCCTCCGGACCTGCTTCGATCTCAAACCGTCCGTCGATATCGGTCACTGTGCCTTTGGTAGTGGGTGCGTACGTGCTGAGGTCCGTTCCGGAACCCTTCAGCAGAAGGATGCTGGCGCCGATCACGCCGTCGTTGGTTCCCGACTCAACTACTCTTCCGGTGATCTTTTTCTGGGCGAAACCGGTGATCATAATCATGAAAAAACCAAGTGTAAAAATGACTTTTTTCACGTGACAACATTTAAATGGATTACTAATTAACGTATAGGACGCGAAATCAGCCCGGTGAGCCTTAGGCGGTAAAATGTAAAACTTTGCCGATCGTGTAAAATGTAAATATGTCCCCGATAATTACAGTTTGATAGCTTACGGAAATCTGACCTGACGTGACTACAATTGACAAAATTGATAAATTTTTTCCATTAAATGATCATAAAAATTTTGCTTAAGCGCGAAAATGTCTTTAAAAAATAAAATTTGGATTACACTTAAAATGATAATATTAAATTTGATATCAGAAAATTCAATATAAAATATAAGTTTAATCTGAAATAATCTGATAAAAATTTCAAAAAAGTAAAGCTGAGGTGAAATTATTTTTTGCGTGGATTTTTTGGGAAAAATATTTAATTGCTATCTTCATTCGTTACTTGATAAAAAGACGGAGCTGATCCCATTTATTTCAGTTTAAAAATATGCAGGTTGAGAACGTTTGAACGTCTATGTATTTTGATCCTGTTGGCCGGATTGGCGGGTTGCTCGACAGCCAATTATTTTAAGATGCGGGAAAGCGACAGGGCTTTCAGCGCCCAGTTCAGCAAAGACCGGATGCCGAAGTTTGAGAGATATAAGGTCAGGTCCAATAAGATCCGCTATTGCAGCATGGGATGTGATTCTCTCCCTGTTGTGCTGTTTATCCACGGAGCACCGGCTTCTATTTCCTTCTGGAAGCCCTTCTTCAGGGATAGCTCGCTGTTGTCGATGGCTGAGGTCGTGGCAGTGGATCGTCCGGGCTATGGCTATTCGAGCTTCGGACAACTGTACCTTTCCTATTATACGCAGGCGCAGCTACTGGCGCCCCTGATCAGGAAGTACGGGACGAACAGAAAGCTGATCCTGGTGGGCAGCAGCTATGGCGGGCCCTTGTGCGCATTGCTGGCGGCGCAGCATCCTGACCTGGTATCGGGCCTGTTGCTGATATCCTCGTCGATCGCCCCCGGAGAAGAAGCCATATGGCGGGTCACCCGGCTCATCGATTCTCCGGTCGGAGAGTTTTTTCCGCGTGTGCTTCAGGTAGCTACTGCCGAAAAGATCCATCACAAAAAGATGCTGGAAGAGATAAAAGGGGAGTGGGATAAGGTGATCTGTCCCACCATCATGCTGCACGGCTCGGAAGATGAGCTGATCTACCCGACCAACGCGAGCTTCGTTTTCAGGAATTTTAAGAAGGCCCCCAAATCGATCTCCATATTGGGTGGGCTCAAGCATAATATTGTCATGACAAAGCCTGATTATGTCATCGGCAAGATCCGGGAATTGCTGGGTCAGGCCACGCTTGTGTGTAAATAAATAGGCCGGATGTACGTAGGATAAGATTTTGTTGCTTTAAATTGCGGCAAAAATCGATGATTGCTATGATCCGGACCTTGACATTTGTTTGCTTCATTATTTTTACCGTTTCTGAAATGCCGGCCCAGACTCCTTCTTCCCTGCTGTATCGCAATGAACGGTTCAGCCTGTATGCTGATCGCGTTGTGCAGGGGCCCTACACGGGTTATACCACCGACGGGCGCTCATTGCGATCCGACTACCAGAGCCCGATCAACCTGGAGGTGAGCCCGAAGATCTATCTCAAATTTTCGATCAATGGCAAGGACAATGAGCTGCCGGGTAAATACAGCATGTCTTTTGTCTATCCGGATAAAACCAAAAAAGCGGTCACCCCTGTACATACATGGGGCCAGAAAAGCGGGGACAATAAAACATACAAACACGCCATTCCTCCTTCTTCCGCACTTACGATAAGACTTGACCTGAAACCCGTCCTCAAGGCTATTGAGAAGGATGGATATTATACCTGCTATAACGGAACAAGGATCTATAAAGAGGACTTTCATCACGTTTGCGTGGCAGGATCGGTTCTGCCGCTCAACTGGGACTATGACAATCTTGTCAACAACCCACCCGCCATCATGAAAGATGAGGATGGAGACGGTATCTATACCACCGAGTTGATGCTCAACACGGCTCTTCCTCAAAAACAGACGGCACAAAGCTGGTCGTTGAAAAAAGATGTCAGCTCTTTCCCGGCGTACAGAGGCCCGTTTCCCATTATTGAGGCCTGTTATAATCTCGCCCTGGAGGAAATGCTCAACGCCATCGAGCCCGACAGCACCTTCCGGACAGGTAAGGAGTGGGCCGGTGTATGGACGAGGGATATTTCTTACAGCATCATCCTGTCGATGGCTTACATGCAGCCCGAAGTCGCCAAAAAAAGCCTGATGCGCAAGGTAAGCAAGCGAAAAACCATTATCCAGGATACAGGTACCGGTGGCGCATGGCCTGTATCGTCGGACCGCATGGTCTGGGCCATTGCGGCTTACGAGATATATAAGGCGACACAAGACCGCGAGTGGCTGGAGGACAGCTACCGGATCATCAAAAACAGCCTGCGTGATGATCTCGCTAATATCTATGACGAATCGACAGGGCTGGTCAAAGGAGAATCTTCCTTCCTCGATTGGCGGGATCAGACCTACCCGAAGTGGATGCAACCCGCTGATATATTCGAATCTGAGAATCTGGGGACCAATGCGGTACATTACCAGGCCAATATTGTTCTGGCGGAAATGGCCGGTATCCTGGGTTATGAAAAGGTTGCCCGGGAGCACAGAGCGATTGCCGGCAAGATCAAAGACGGCATAAACCAATGGCTCTGGATCGAAGAAAAAGGATTTTATGCGCAATATTTATATGGAAGGGATTATAAGATGCTTTCTCCCCGTGCCGAAGCATTGGGAGAGGCATTATGTGTCATCTTCGATATCGCCGATGGTTCCAGAAGCAGCCTGCTCACGCAGAAAACTCCGGTTACGCCGTTTGGCATCACCTGCATCTATCCCCAGATACCGGATATGCCTCCTTACCACAACAATGGCATCTGGCCTTTTGTCCAGACGTATTGGTTGTGGGCGGGAGCCAAAGCAGGCAACGAAGCTTCTGTTATGGCCTCTATAGCCAGCCTGTACCGGCCACCGGCCCTCTTTGCGACAAACAAAGAGAACTTTGTCGCTGATGACGGGGATTTCCTCGGCACGGTCATCAATTCGGACAATATGCTGTGGAGCCTTGCAGGCAATATCAGCATTGTTCACCGTATCCTTTTCGGTATCCAACGCCAGGCTGACGGATTACATTTCAGTCCTTTTGTTCCGGAAGCCTTGCAGGGTGAACATTACCTGGATAATTTCAGATATCTCGATGCGCGCCTCAGGATCAGGGTCTCAGGCTGGGGGAATGTGGTCCGAACCATGAAGGTCAACGGCATAGAGCAAAAGGAACTCTTTATCCCCACTGATGCAGCCGGGGATTATGAGATTGAAATTATACTTGATAATAGGGTAACGGGAGCTTCCGGCATCCATATGGTAGATAATTATACGACGGTCCAGGCACCATACGTCCGCTTACAGGATAAGGCGCTGCATTGGGACCTCGTTGACGGTGCTGCAGGCTATGCCATATTCCGCAACGGGATGCCGCTATCAGAGGTTAAAAAGCCGCCTTTCCCTGTCTTCGCCGACGGCTCTTACCAGGTCGAGGCGATTGATGGGAAGGGTGTACATTCCTTTGCCAGTGAACCTGTAGAGGTGTACAGTGGTGGTCAAACCGTGCTGCAGGCCGAGTCATTTGCCATAGCATCGAAGAAGCCTTATAAAGGATATACGGGTGATGGCTTCGTAGAGCTGAGCAAGCTCGAGAACCTGAAGCTGCATATGCCTTTTGAGATCGGGGAAGCGGGAAAATATTCGATCCGTGCTATCTATTCCAATGGCAATGGCCCTTCCAACACGGAGAATAAATGCGCTATCCGGACAGTGCTCATCGACAACCGGGTAACTGGAACCTTTGTATTCCCACAGCGCGGCCGTGGCGAATGGTCCAACTGGGGAGCAACCAATGCCATCATTGCCGGCCTTAGTTCCGGAAGGCACTATCTTACGATCGAATACCGGCCCGCCAACGAGAATATGAATGGCCGGGTCAATGAGGCAATGCTCGACCGGGTAGAACTGGTAAGGATAGGTGACTGACCATGCGTCAATCACACCTGTCGGCTTCATTTATTCATTAAGGACATTCACGATCCGGAATCTTTTTAATCCTGCGGGCACTTTCCACACGACCTCTTCTCCCTTTCTGAAGCCGATCAATGCCGCACCGATCGGCGTGAGGATGGAGATCTTGTGGTTCTGCATATCGGCGCTGGCAGGCAGGACCAGGGTGATCTCCCTCGTTTTGCCGGTTTCCGTATCCAGGATGGTCACCTTTGAATTGAGGCCTATTGTATCCGGGGGAAAGGCGGCTTTGGATACGATCTCGGCTCTTCTCAATTCATTGCTTAGCGTCATTTCGTCTTCTTTCCCCGGTTCATTGATTATATAGGCTTTTAGTCGCTGATAATCTTCTTCTTTGATAATTACCGGCTTTTGAGCATTAGGATTCATGAGTATTCTGTTTTAGTTGAGCGCCGGCCCTAGCGGACTTTGGCGGATAGATTAACAATAAGTAAAGATCAGTCTTTAGTGACTCGCGTTTTTTACCGGATAGCGGATGAGCGACGAGGGAACATCTTCGTCGTTATACCTGTGCCAAATATCGGGATTGTGATGTAGGTACAAGGATTCTTAATGATCCCGGCAAAAATAGTGCGGCAGATCCCCCGGCCTGTGAAACAATACTACAAGGCAGGGGGACAAGTATAAAAGTCCTTAAATCCCGGAAAATAATAGCCTTTATAAGACAGGCAGGCCACGCTCTTTGAACGTATAGCAAGAAAAGATGTAGTAAGCTTACCGCAAAGCCAGGCTATATAATATGAACAGATCGGTTTCATTACAATCGGTACGAACTTACGGAATTATTCCGGTTTTTCCTAATCCGGGATAACTTCAGTTTCAAAGTATATTATACATTAGTTGCTCCAGCTTCCCAGGTTGGAGAAGCCCCACTTATCCGGGCTTGCATGATTGAAATCCATCTTATACCGGTTGGGAACCTCCTTCAGGAATGAACCGACAGGATAAGAAGGGAAGATCTCTTCATAGGTCTGCATGGACTGGAAGGATATTCTCCGGTAGATATGTGACCGGGTAATGTTCTCTTTCCTGTCCAGTCCGGATGCGCCCAGCAATTCCACCACGCTTTCTACCGTATTGCGGTGAAAATTGGCAACCCTCGTCTTTTTATCTTCTACTACAAGGCCTACCGTGAGCTTTGGATCCTGTGTCGCAACGCCCACAGGGCATCTGTTGGTATTGCACAGCAGCGCCTGGATACAACCCACTGCCATCATCATGGCTCTTGCCGAATAACAGGCATCAGCCCCCAGCGCCATCGCACGTACAATGTGAAAACCACTGGTGATCTTGCCTGCCGCCAGGATCCTGATATGCTTCCTGATGTCCAGTCCCGTAAGGATGTTATGCACGAAGTCAAGGCCATCCAGCAGCGGTGCGCCGACATAGTTGGAAAACTCCTGCGGCGCAGCACCCGTACCGCCTTCAGCGCCATCCACTGTGATGAAATCAGGGTAGATATCGAGCTCCATCATGGCTTTGCAGATGCCGATAAATTCACTCTTATACCCGATACATAGCTTAAAGCCGATGGGCTTGCCATTGGAAAGCTCTCTGAGGCGTTGGATAAAATGCACCAGCTCGCGGGGGGTGCTGAACGCTTTGTGGTAAGGAGGCGATGCGACCAGCGTATAAGGCTCGATGTGTCTGATAGCTGCGATCTCAGGGGTGTTTTTTGAGGCAGGCAGGATACCGCCGTGCCCGGGCTTTGCGCCCTGTGAGATCTTGATCTCGATCATCCTGATCTGCGGAAGCTGTGCCTTCTCCCTGAACAGCTCTTCGTCAAAATTGCCGTCAGCTGTCCTGCAGCCGAAGTATCCGGTGCCTATCTGCCATATAATATCTCCACCATGTTTTAAGTGGTAGGGGCTTAATCCGCCTTCGCCGGTGTTCTGGGCGAATCCCCCGATCTTCGCTCCTGCATTCATGGCTTCGACGGCATTGGGACTTAACGATCCATAACTCATTGCAGAGATATTGTAGATGCTGCAGGAGTAGGGCTGGGTACAGTCCTTATTCCCTATGAGCACCCGCGGGTTATGATCCAGAAGGTTAAAATCTTTGGGTGACATGGAGTGGCACATCCATTCGTAGCCTTCGGTATATACATCCAACTGAGTGCCGAAGGGCATGGTGTCGTTCTCTTTCTTGGCACGCTGATATACAGTTGATCGATCGATCCTGTTGATCGGCCTGCCGTCTATATCTGATTCTATGAAATACTGGTAGATCTTGGGCCGCAGATCCTCCATCAGGAATCTGAGCCTGCCGATTACCGGGTAGATCCTCATAATAGAGTGCTTCGTTTGGAACATATCATAATAACCCAGGCCCGAAAGCAAGAGGATAAGGATCAAAACCACATACCAGTTGGGATTCAGGTATAAGGCTAGACTTAGCGTTATAATGATCAATAATGAAGAAACGATGACGAAATTGCGTCTCATGATTATATTATATTTATCAGAAATTTAGGAACAAAGCCCTGCAAGCTATGGCAGCCTTTGCCATTGTGATTAAGAAGTTGGAATTTTGGAGGATCCCCTGTCCGGATCAGGACAAAGAAAGCCGGTACATACTCCCTCCGTCTGAAAAATAAGAACGGAGGGCCTAATTGATAAAGGCCTTTCTTTGGTAAGAGATTAAGGACCATCTATGAGCCCTGGATAAATATACCATTGAAGTATGTTGATATTGCTTCATGAGTTATCGTACAAAAATAGTACTTTTCTGATAATCGGCATTATAATGTCTGTTGTGTATATTAACAGAAAATGTGTAAGCGAAAAGCAGCCGGATTTGAATACCGGATTGACCTGTACCGGCGCTGCGGCCATCCCGATCGGGATCGGGATACGCCAAGCGGACTGTGCTACACCCTGAATTATTTCATATATGTCCAGGCATTTCGGAAAATTATCCACCTCCTGATTCTCACTTAATCAAAGACCATATCATTACCTTTGATTTCCAGGCTTTGATTTCATTTTCCCTTTTTCTGGCGGAAGTTATATTTTCAAATGTTTCAAAATAGAAGATCTCCCAATCCTTTGCCCTGGAAGTAAAGCCTGAATGGTTGGATAAGTGACGCCTGAGGCGCTCATTTAAGCTGCCGGATGAGGAACCTGTATAAAACTTGTCTAAAGACTTCGGATAAACGATGTAGGCATGTGCCATGGCAATTGAAGTTTGGTAGGGCAAGGACGGTGTGTTTTTGCAAGCCACGAATGAGCGGTGGGAATAATTTTATTACGGTTTTTCAAAAACGATGAGCTTTTCAAATAGCTTTTATGAAAATAAGCGATATTAATATAAAGAATGCATTGTGGATAGCGTGCATAAAGTATCCTAATATAAAACCATACTTAACTCGTAAATAACCCAAAAAGAGACCTGTAATAAGTTGTGGCGACACAAGTAACGGAGAAAGTAATATGACCATAGTCGATAGCTCATAATTTGACAGATGAAAATAAGCGAAGGCTATTGCAGAGAAAAAGAATACCCAACGGAATTTATTTATCCAAATATGTGTCAAATATTCTTCAAATCGTTTTATAGCCTGATCGCTAAGAAGGGAAGCTGGAAAAATGGAATAATTTATGAAGCCATCAGGACTGAATCTCAAATAAAACCTAAAAAGCAATTCTTCAAAAAACGGGTTTATAATTACTCCAAAAAGTACAAACTTCCATATAGGTATTTGTCGAAATAGCTCATCTATTTTATGGCTTTCTGTATCAATTAATCCTGCCTTTTCAATACCGTAAATTGTGGCTCCAATTACCGCTATAACAGGAATCTCCAAAGCTAAAACCCCGAAAAGCTTATCGATCTTATTTTTAAAGGTCTGGTCTTCGGCTGGCTGGTTAACCGGATTCTTTAGAAAACGATAGAAATCTATATATGTGTCTTTAATTATCGTATTCACATTACACATGAATCATAAGAACATTAACTCCAAATTATTTACTATTTTTTAGTTCACTAAGTTACAAAAAATAGCTTTTTTAAAATGAAAAGCTATTTTTGAAATGTTGAATTGTAGTAAATTATTTTATCCCTAATCTTTTGCTGTTTCAGCCGTTCAATTTTTTTATTTTGTCTTTCGGCTTGTCCCGCGGACTGCCTTGCACTTCTTCTGCTTTTCTAATGGTAAGAAATCTTTTCTGTTTTACTCATTTTTCAAGCTCTTTAGGGCTTTCAATGTATTTAGAGTTGAAGCCAGAAGCACACAATGCTGATTTAGATATTGAAAATTTAAGCTAAATACATTAAAGGTAAGCAAGAGCTGAAAATCAGCACTAGTCAAGATTGTTTCTGCTCTTGATGTGCCTATTCAAGAGCTCTTTGACTTTTATGACAAAAATTAAAACATTGTTGCTGTCTCCGTTCAACCTTAGCGAACTTCTTGTTTTAATACTCATACAGCTTGAAGGTTTCTAATGTGTTTTAATTTGAATTCAATCTTATTTAGTGTGATAATTTTAATAAAAAGGCGGTTTTGTTTATGATTTTGAAAAAAGAATGATGTTAAAAGCTTTGATTCTATATTGTTAATAAATGACACTCTTGCCTTTAATTATAATAGCTTGAAGTAAGGATGCCGATCAAAATGTTTAACCCTATGTATAACTTGCCACAACAAAAAAGGGTTTCAAGCAATCGAAACCCTTATAAATACTGGCCGGGGTAGCAGGATTCGAATACCGGATTTGTCCGGCACTGGCGCTGCGACCATCCCGATCGTGATCGGGATACGCTAAGCAGACTGTGCTGCACCCCGGATTATTTCACATATGTCCAGGCATTTCGGAAAATTATCCACCTCCTGATTCTCACTTAATCAAAGACCAGATCATTGCCTTTGATTTCCATGCTTTGATTTCATTTTCCCTTTTTCTGGCGGAAGTTATGTTTTCAAATGTTTCAAAATAGAAGATCTCCCAATCCTTTGCCTTGGAAGTAAAGCCTGAATGGTTGGATAAGTGACGCCTGAGGCGCTCATTTAAGCTGCCTGAAGTGGAACCGATATAGAACCTGTCTAAAGACTTGGAATAAAGGATGTAGGTATGTGCCATGGCAATTGAAGTTTGGTTGATTCAAATAAAAAAGGGTCTCAAAATAAGAGACCCTTTATAGTGTCGGGGTAGCAGGATTCGAACCTGCGACCACCTGCTCCCAAAGCAGGTACGCTAACCGGACTGCGCTACACCCCGAGTGTTTTTCTTTTTAGGATAGTGCCGTTGCGACCATCCCGATGCTAAATCGGGATATGCTAAGCGAACTGGCTACACCCCGAATATATCTTAACTGTGGCGGTGAGAGAGGGATTCGAACCCTCGGTACAGTTTCCCGTACGACAGTTTAGCAAACTGTTGGTTTCAGCCACTCACCCATCCCACCAAGGTTGCCTTCTTTTAAGCGACTGCAAAGATAAAGCTCAAGTCTGAAATTCCAAGCTTTATTTTCAGTTTTGACAATAAAATTTTTAGAAGGTGTTTTTTGTTCCTGATTTCCAGGGTATTGCGGGCAGGGTATTAGATAACGTCCTTGAGATAAAGCGTTTTTCTGAGCTTTTTACCTTCTCTCAGGATGACCAGCCGGACCTTTTTGCGCTTCTGGCTTGCGAGGCGGTTGTTGATGTCTCCAAGCGTGTACATTTTAGCTGACAGCCCATTGATGCGGTACAGGGTGTCTCCTGCCTTCAGCCCGGCCGCTTCTCCCGCTGAATTGTGCATTACCTCACGGATCTCGAACTCGTTGAGATTCGCTCCGTTGGCTATGATAATGAGCCCGCTGCGGTCGACATTCATCTTCTTTTTGCTGGATCTGTTGTTCTTGAGATATAGCTTATGCCTTGAAAAATCCAGCGCTACATTGAAGTGGGAGATCAGTGAATTGCCAATGATACCGTGTTTGGCTGATTCATCATTATCCAGGTACGTGGTATCGAGCTTCTGATAATGGGTGATGATATTGTCGAAGCTGAAGCCTGACAGATCGATACCGTCCACTCTGCCGATATACCCTTCGATAGGTCCGCCCAGCCCCATACCCATAGTGCCGGGAATAAGCTTCTCCGGCATGGAGGCCGGCTGCAGGTAGTTGGTATACAAAAGCAGGCCGATGGAAGCTCCCGTGTCGAACAACAGGGTCGTATATTCCTTCTGCTCCCGGACAGTGCGTACCAAAGGATAGACGTATGGCTTGCCTTTGATCCACCTGGAAGGCAGCTCCTGGTAGCCTGCATCCGGAGGATCAAAATGCTCGGGAGAGTGGATCTTCATAACCAGACGGTCGTAATCCAGCTCTATAATCTTGTTGCGAAACATGCTGTTGCCTGCTATGCCGCTGATGGGTATGCCGAAGTATTCATTGAGGTGGAATATATTTTCACGCAGGACGATAATATCCGCTTTTAATTTCTGCTTGTTTTTGGTCTCGAAATCCACTCCCTGGCCGACAATGGCCTCGATCGGCTGTGAAAGGTCGGATCCGAAGATCTGTATATTCCTGGTGATCCGGACCTGGAGCAGTTCGGCTACATCACGCTCAAAGAAGAGGCTGTGCTCCGAACCGCTGTCATAGATAAACCGGAGCTCCGGAGAGCCATTTACATGGAATGAAAGGATGATAAAATTGTTCTGTATCTCAAAAGGAATGATCAGGTCAGCCTTCCGGGCGGCAAAAACAGGTCCGGGCCGCAGGATAAAGGCCAGGAATGCAAGGATCAGTAAACAAAAGACGGAACGGTTCATTTTGCTCCATGCAAGATAAATCGAAAAAAAGTGGAAAGGAAATTTTTATCGACCAAACTTGGCCCGGTTTCTTTCAATAGCTGTTTATCGGCGAAATGTAAGCCGTTATGCCGGAGTGAGCCCTTGATGACATTATTTGCCGGGAAGCATAAGGCGAAGCCGCCGGACTTGTATGTGGCTATAGATGTCAGTGTATCCGGTCACCGCGCAATGCCAGCTCCTCCATGATCTCAACCTCCCGGTCCAGGTATTCATTCCACCGTTTCCTGACTGCCTCCTTTTCTCCATAGAGATAGGCCAGATCGATAAACATCCGGTAATGCCCGGCTTCAGAGACCATAAAGCCATGATAGAATCCGCGCAGCTCCTCGTCAGGATGATGCAGCGACAGTACCCGGAACCTTTCGCAGCTTCTGGCCTCTATAAGGGCGCAGATCAGCAGCTTCTCCACCAGCTGGCTGCGGCGGTCGCCTCCGTGCCGTTCGAACGCACGCAGGCGGTTGACATACTCATCACGGCGTTGAGGGCCGAGCTGAAGGCCCCGTTTTTTCAGCATAGCCAGGACGCTTCTGAAGTGGCCCCATTCTTCGGTCACGACGGGCGCAAGCTCATCGACCAGCCTGTTCTCTTCAGGATATTGCTGTATCAAAGAGATCATGGACAGGGCGGCCTTTTGCTCACAATAAGCATGATCGCTCAGTATCGCCTCTACGGATATGGCTGTAAGGTCCACCCATCGGGGGTCAGTAGGTAGCTTTAGTCCTAACATGGAAGAGAAATTATTGATTGTCCAGGCAGCGGATCTGGTTGATAAAAAAATCGATGTTTGTGACCGGGTATTCCTCGTAGCCGGTCGACCATACTATTTTGATCTTATCGATCAGCGAGCCGGTCAGTATCTTCTGATTTTCCCGTGTGACCGGGAAATTGACCTTGTATACCGTCAGGTTGTTGTCGTTGTCGATCTGGCCTACATCGCTTCCGCCGGCAAACAATGTAACCGTCTCGCCATTGAGCAGCTTGATGCTCATCAGCGCATTGCTGTTGAGGTATCCGTACTCGGCTCTTGCCATCCTGCTGGCAACCGTGATCCTGAGTGAAAGGATCCGGACGTCGCCGATAAATTCGATAAAATTAGCTTCGCAGGTGACATAGGAGCGGCCTTTAAGGTAAGTGGCCACTTCCGGGTCGGTGTATTCGAAGAGAATTTCTTTCTGAAGATCGATCCGTTTTTTCTTTGAGTATTCATCTGTCCCTGAAAAAGCGACGATGCATGGATATGGCGGCGGATTTTTCATCAGATCTACGACAGGGGGCATCTTCTTTTTACTGATGTCGGCGTCCTGCCTGCGGGATTTGGCGGGCTCCCTGTCTTTTCTGCCGGATGTATTGCTGTTGTCAGCAGGCTCTTCCTTGACAAAAAAGCCGTCGTCCCCGCCTGTATTGTCGATCGTGGCAGGCTTTTTAAGCAGGACGGAATCGCTGTCTTCATAATACCGCCAGGAACCGTCATCAAAGACGACTATCAGTTCGCCTCGATCATTATTGCGGACTGTCTGCGCGAGGATATCCCTGCCTGCCTGCAGCATAATGAAAATGAGGATCGGGAAGAAAAATCTCATCGGTTTTATTTCTCTGTTCTGAAGTGTAAAGGTTTATCTGTCATAACGCTTTCCAACGCATCATCATTGTCCGCAGGGACATGGCGATAGGATTGCAAACATAAACATTTTCATGGAGAATACTTTCTATTTGGCCTGGAATAACGGAGCTGCCCCGAAATCATATGTATGACAATCTTATATGATCCATATGTCGCTATTGACCAATATCTTACATTCTTATTCCATATTTTTAAGAAGAATATAAATAATTGTATATTTTTGGATTTTACATATTTATAAAAACGGCGTTATAGACCATTTATTTGAAATAGGCTTCCTTACGATCCGGATATGGGATGTGCTCGATGTACTGATCGTGGCCTATATCATCTTCCGGATCTATAAGCTTTTGAAAGGCAGCCTTGCTATCTATATCTTTGTCGGCGTCATAGCGCTCTTTACTGCCTGGAGGCTGGTGACCATATTGAAAATGGATCTGCTTTCGACCATCCTGGGGCAGTTTGTCAGCGTAGGGGTTATAGCCGTCGTCATCATTTTCCAGCCTGAGATCCGGAAGTTCCTGCTGATGATCGGCAATAATGCCATGAAGGGTAATTTGAATATTATCAGGAGGCTGCTCAATAAGGTGATCAAGTCGGAGCAGGAGGAAAATCCTGTCGTCACCCAGATCCACACCGCCATGGTGCGAATGGCCAAGGACCGCACCGGTGCGCTTATCGTTATTATCGATGATATGGCTTATCCGGGTCTGGAAGACAGTGGTATCGAGATTAATGCAACGGTCACCAAGCAGCTCATCCTCAGCATCTTCAACAAGGAAAGCCCGCTCCACGACGGTGCCATGCTCATCAATAAGGACAGGATCGTCAAGGCGAGCTGTATCCTTCCTGTGTCGGACAATATCAATGTGCCGGCGAGCGCCGGGCTGCGGCACAGGGCAGCCCTCGGCATCAGCGAAGTGAGCAATGCCCGGATTTTTATCGTATCGGAAGAAACCGGCAAGATGGCTTATGCAGAACGTGGCAGGATCGAAATGGGGCTTGATGAGGAAAAGATCCTCCAATACCTGAGAGAAGCGGTTGGCAATTGACCATCGGCTATGGCAGCTAAGCCGGTAACATGCCGTATTACATCACCACCCATCAAACAGAGTTAAAAGAAATACAGAGGAGCCCAGTCATCGGAAAACCGATAACGCTGATGGCTGATCAGGTCTTCTGCTTTTGCTTCTTGGCTGCGGGAAATAATACGTTGTTCAGGATCAGACGATAGCCGGGACTGTTGGGATGCAGGTGAAGATCCGTCGGCGGATCGCCTACCCTGTGCTCATAGTCCTCGGGGTCATGACCACCATAGAAGGTCCACTGGCCTTTGCCGTATTCGCCGTGAATATACTTGGCTTCGCCAAGGGCTTTGTTTTCTCCCATTATGAGTACGCTTGGCTTGATATATTTGCGCATAAACGCTGTCGTCTGTCCCATAAATGCTTTGACCGTACGGGTATGGTTCTGGGTCAGCATGGTCGGGATGGCATCGTATTTTGCCGAAAAATCAAATAAAGTAAAATAATCATTTTCCGGCTCGATCATCCGTGCAAGCGGATCGGTATCAATATTGCTGAACTCGTATATCATAGGATCGCGGACAATGGTAAAGTTGTGGAAAGCGAAACAATTGTCAAACTCAAGCTTGGACTGGGCGGCCGGATCCTGCGGATCACCATCGAACATCTCGCTGCATATGTCCGTGTGACTGGCTGCCTGGGCGATATCATAGGAGTCGGTGGCCGAGCACATGGCAAACATAAATCCTCCTCCGGCTACAAACTCCTTGATCGCGTCGGTCACAGCAAGCTTGAGCTTAGAGACCTTGTTAAAGCCAAGGCTTTTGGCCAGCTCTTCCTGGCGTAGCTGGTTGTTGCGATACCACGCTGTCCCCCTGTAGTTGGCATAGAAGCGACCGTACTGACCGGTAAAGTCCTCATGATGCAGGTGGAGCCAATCGTATTTGGTCAGCTTTCCTTCGATGATCTCGCGGTCATAGACCTTGTCAAACGGTATCTCAGCATACGTGAGCACCAAAGTGACGGCGTCATCCCAGGGATTGATCTCCTCGCCGCGTTCATTGACCTGGGGTGTATACACGGCGATCCTCGGGGCTTTTTCCATTTTGATGGCCTCCATATTGATCTCGGGGTCATTGATCGTCTGCAGAATATTGTTAAACTCTGCATCGCTGATGATCCTGTAGGCTACGCCTCTTGTCTTGCATTCTTTTTCTATGCTGGCGCTGTTGGGCAGCACGAAGCTGCCTCCTTCATAATTGAGCAGCCACCAGGTTTCAGCGCCCTGTTCCAGTGTCCAGTAAGTCACTCCATACGCCTTAAGATGGTCAGTCTGTTCCGTATTCATCGGAAGGAGGATGTAGCTGGCTGTGAGCTGATAGCCAGCGGAAAGGAGAAGGAACAGTAGGATAAAACGGAAAGCCTGCATTTTCAGATATTTTTGGCAAAGCCGGTACTTCATCCGTTAACGAAGAGAGCCGGATTTTTGTTTGATTCCATTTGTATAAATGAATGTTAATGCAAATATGCGTGCGCCTGTCAGACGTTGTATAACTTATCGTAATACTCGGCGGCCATTCGTCCGGATTCGAACTCAGGCACTACTTCCTTCATGGCACGTATGGCCAGCTTGTACCAGGCTTTAGGATCATTATAATACATCGGGGCGATATCGTGCTGAATGATGTCAAAGATGCTGTTCCTGTCATGAGCATCCTGTTCGGCCTCTTTCAGGTTGACATAATCGACAGGGGGGACGACAAAGCCGTTTTTGCCATGTTCGATAAATTCAGGGATCCATCCGTCCCATGTCGACAGGTTGATGCTGGCGTTCATGGCTGCTGTCATGCCGCTGGTACCGGATGCTTCCTGCGGGATACGCGGATTGTTGAGCCACACGTCGCTACCTTGTTTCAGCAGCTTGGACAGGCGCATCTCGTAGCCCGTCATGATGGCTGCATTGGGGAAGTCGGCACAGAAGCGGACGAGCTCATTGAACATATTGATGGCGTCATAATCCTTGGGATAGGGCTTTCCGGCCCAGATAATCTGTACCGGCATATCCTTGTTGCAGAATACTTCCCTGAACCGGTCCAGGTCTTTGGTGATCAGGTTGGCTCTTTTATATCCTGCAAACCTGCGTGCCCAGACGATGGTCAGCACATTGGGATCAAACCATTTGCCGGTCTGATCGGCCAGATTGATAAACAGCCTTCTTTTGAGCTCTTTTTTCCGGGCCTCGAGTTCGGCTGTTTTATTGGAAGCTGCGGCCCTGTCCAGCTTTTCATCCGCCCAGTATTGCTTATTCTGGCTGTTGGTAATGCTGATGATGGGTGCGATATTTTCATATTCCCCCCACATTTTTCTTGCCACATCGCCGTGAATGGCCGATACGCCGTTGGCTATCTTTGAAAGACGGAGCGCGACCAGGCTGTGGTCAAAAGTATCGCCCGTAACACCGGTTATCTCCCTGACCTCATCATCGGGGATGGATTGGAAGAAGCTCATGTCAAACAATTGGCTGATGTTGTGCTTTTCATTCCCGGCCGCTACCGGCGTATGTGTGGTAAACACCAGCCGCCTGCGCACTTCGGAAACATCCTTGTATTGTGAATATAGATAGAATGCTGCGGGCAAGCCGTGGGCCTCATTGAGGTGATAGATGTCGGGGTTGAAACCGAGTAGCTCGATCAGCTTTGCCCCTCCTATACCCAGAACGATGCTTTGTGCGATCTTGGTTTCCACATTGGAATCATAGAGGCAGTTGGTGATCGTCTTTGACAGGTAATCATTTTCCGGCACATCTGTGCTCATAAAAAACATGGGTGCGCTGTTGAATCTTTCCGGTGCGAGATACCATACCCTGATCCAGACCAGGTGGTCGTTGACCTCTACCTGGAAGCGTATACCGGTATCCTCTAGGAAGTTATATGACTTCTGCTGCCAAAGCACTCCCATATTGTTATCGGAGTTGCGTACCTGGTCATAATACCCATATTTCCACAATATGCCGATACCGATAAGATTCTGCTTCAGCTCATATGCGCTGCGCATGTGAGAGCCTGCAAGGAAGCCAAGGCCGCCGCTGAAGGTCTTAAGGGACTGGTCGATCGCAAATTCCATGGAAAAATATGCAACCTTTGTAGAATATTTCTTGGAGGGGGTGTAAGGAATAACGTAATTAGAAAACTGGTTTCCCATTGACAATGATGTGGTTGTGAGGCGCAAAAATAGAATTAATTTTAAAATTGTAAAGCCTGCGGCATTTTTGATACACTACACATACCCATTCTTTATATTTTTATTCAAAAAATCCGGATTTATGATCTGGATGAGAAAGCTTTATGCAGATGGCGGACGTTATTGTTGACAGATCATAGCCGGGCTATAAAATTAATTTATATATATTTGTAATACATAATACTATTCATATGCAATATTTTATTAAGACATTAATAGCTGTTTTCCTGCTGCACTGCACGTTGAATCTTCAGTCCCAGACCATCATCAACCCCAAGATCGGTCTCAATTTCAGCCGGTTGGCCGATGACCCGAGCGTGGGGAGCAACAAGTCCCGGAGTGGCTTTAATATTGGCTTTGATCTGAGATTCGGAGACAGGTTCCAGTTTGTTCCCGGCCTCCATTATGCGACACATGGCATTGCCTTTGAAGGGACACAGAATCCCGATAGCAAGGACAGGATCGCCATGCACCTGGTCAAGCTGCCGTTGCTCGCCAATATCAATATCATCAATGGCGACCTGCTGAAGCTGCGCGTCTATGGCGGGTGGATGAACAATTTTTTGCTGAAGGTGGACAATAATAATTACATCACCAAAGATAACCTGAAGCCCTATACGGGCGGCATCCATTTCGGTACCGGCCTGGACCTCGGAGGATTGACCGTGGATCTTGCTTACGAGGCTGGTATGCTGGACGTGTTCAATGGCGGTACGGTTCCTGCGGTATTGTATCCCAACAATACTCAGAATAATGTGCTGACTCTGAGCGTTGGGGTCAGGGTCAACAGGTAGGATAGCTTAAAAAAAGAACGGGTTTGGCAGCTGCCAAACCCGTTCTTTTTTTAGCTGGTAAGGATTTTATATCTTATCCAGGTCGGATTTTACCTTGTCGATGACAGACCTTTGTGCGTCGATCTCCGCTTGTTTGGCGGCCTGATCTTTGATATTCTGATCGATTTTAGACTTTGATTCCGTTATTTTATCTTCGGCCTTTTTTATGTCTTTTTCATAGCCCTCCTTATCGCGGGTCAGGTCTTTCAGCGAGCTGTTGAGCTTGTCGAGCTTCTTCTCTTCTTCCTTGAGCTGCTCATTGGTTTTAAAACGGCTGATCTCCCGGAGATAGCCCTTCATTACCTCGACAGCCGCCGGATAGCGGTCGGGATGAGCGATGGAAGACAGGTATGCCCCTCCCAGGTCAAACCATACGCTGAAATTGACATCGTTGCCTACCTTTTCGGCCTTTGAGTAAAGGTCGATGGTGTTGGGGCTTACGCTAGCGATACTCGCATTATCGACAAACAGCTCATTAGCTTTCTTGTTGTATTTTGATTTTCCGTCAAAGGGCCCGATGTAATTTTTCCAGATCTTTTCCGCATCTGAGACACTGATGCCGTTCAATGTAACGGTCAGGGCATTGTTGGTTCCCTGCGTCATTGGCTTGCCGCCTTCAGAGACCTGCGCTATCATCAGACCAGGGATAAAACATGTAAAAAGAAAAAACAATCTATTCATAATAAGTCGGTTTTATTTTAATTCAATATTGGTAGTTTTGACGGAAGAGACAGATCGAAGTAACATAGCCGTGATATGGTGTCATGGTTTTTAAAACAAAAATATCCGGTATATTGTTTCCTTCCTTTTATAGTGTTACTGTTGAAATTTTAACGGTGAATAAAAAATAATTGTTCCTGGTCTCCTTAATTAAATACCTTTTTTCCGATCGATCTTGAGTACTTTTGATCTCAAAATTATGAATGATGACTGACCGTATTAAGCTGTTACCTGATGTGTTGGCCAACCAGATCGCTGCCGGTGAGGTAGTGCAGCGGCCTGCGTCGGTCGTCAAGGAGCTTATGGAAAATGCCATCGATGCCGGCGCCGGTCAGATCACTCTTATCCTTAAAGACGGCGGTAAGGCCCTGATCTCCGTCATCGACAACGGCCACGGCATGTCACCGATGGACGCCCGGATGAGCTTCGAGCGCCATGCTACTTCCAAGCTGTCGAGCGTTAAGGATCTGTTTGCCATCAGGACCATGGGCTTCCGCGGTGAAGCTCTTGCGTCCATAGCCGCCGTCGCCCAGGTGGAGATGATCACCAAGCGGGCGGAAGACGAGGTGGCTACAAGGATCGTCAATGAAGGCAATAAGATCGTAGTTCAGGAAGCGGCCCAGGCACCTGTCGGCACTTCGATAGCGGTGCGCAATCTCTTCTTTAACATACCCGCGCGCCGGACCTTCCTCAAGTCTAACGAAGTAGAGAAAAAGCACGCTTACGAAGAGTTTAACCGCCTGGCGCTGGCACATCCCGGCATCAGGTTTCAGCTCATCCATAACGATGAGGTCATCCACCACCTGGAGGCTTCCACCCTTAAATCAAGGGTGATCAGCCTATTTAAAAATGACCTTTCCAAAAGGCTGCTTTCCGTGGAAGAGATCACGGAAAAAATAAAAATAACCGGGGTGGTAGGCACGCCCGGGCAGGCGAGAAAGACAAGAGGCGATCAATACCTGTTTGTCAATCACCGCTTCATTAAAAGCCCGTTGCTCAACCATGCCATAACTTCAGCTTTCGACAAGATCATAGCGCCGGATACTTTCCCTTTCTATATCATCTTTCTCGAGCTCGATCCTGGGACCATCGATGTCAATGTGCATCCTACCAAGCAGGAGATCAAGTTTGACGATGAACATATGATCTACAACTATCTCAAGGCAGCGGTCAAGCATACCCTGTCTTTCAACCTGGTAGCTCCTGCACTCGATTTTGACAAGGACGAGCAACTGGCCAGGGCATGGGATGCTCCTGCGGCGGCGACCAGTGATAAGAGCAGCAGTGGTGGTACTCAGCGACCCAAAGAAAACTACAGGATACCGGGCGATTTCTATCGTGAAAATGTAGGCCGGTGGAAGGACCTGTATGAGAATATCAGGATCGCTCCTAAGGACGATGCACCTGCCAGACAGGCAGTGGTATTCAACAGCAGGATCGATGAGGAGGAAGCGTCTGCAGGAGAGGAAGAAGAGACAAAAAGCCCGGCTTATATCCAGTTGCATCGCTCTTTTATCCTTTTCCAGGTCAAATCGGGCATGATGATCGTGGACCAGAGCAGTGCCCATCACCGTATCCTGTACGAAAAGTTTTACAACAAGACCAGGGAAGCGCAGGTAATGACCCAGACTGCCCTGTTCCCGGCAACGCTGCATTTCGATGTGGTAAGGGCTGACCTGCTCCGTTCTGTGCTGGACCGGATCCTGGCTGTAGGCTTCGATATAGAGGTAACGGACGATCACAGCTTCATTATCCATGGCTACCCGTCTTTTCTGGAGGAAGGAACGGACCTTCAGGGCTGGTTTGACGAAGTGGTCGACATCGTACACCAGGGACTTGAGCTCAACTTCGACTTTCATCATATTATGGCCATGGCATATGCCGACAGGAATGCGATCAGGCGAGGGTATGAGCTGAAATTAAAGGAAATGACCGACCTGGTCGATCAACTGTTTGCATGCAGCGAGCCGGCTTACGATGTGCATGGCAATTCCTGTTTCGGTAAGTGCTCGCTGGAAGATATTGAAAATATTATAAAAAATAAAATATGATACAGATTACAAATGTGGTCAAACAGCTTATCATCCTCAATGTAATTGTGTTTGTCATACTGGAATTTTCACCCGAGCAGTATAAAAATATGCTTTCCCTGTACTATCCTACTTCGGAAAATTTTAGATTCTGGCAGCCATTGAGTTATATGTTCAACCACTTTGACTTCGGGCATATATTCTTCAATATGTTCGGTCTGTTTATGTTTGGTTCTTTGCTGGAGTCGGTCTGGGGAGAGGGCAAGTTTCTCCGTTATTATCTGATATGCGGCGTAGGGGCGTTCCTGGTAGAATGGGTTTTCTGGTATTTTACCGCCGGCCTCAATCTCGGTTCTGTAAGGATGCTGGGCGCATCCGGCGCGGTAAGCGGTTGCCTGATGGGCGTGGCTATGCTCGCGCCCAATATGACGGTATACCTTTTATTCCCGCCTATCCCGCTGAAAATGAAATACCTGGCGTTGCTGTATTTCGCCATCGACCTCTTTATGGGCATCGGGCAGATCAGCAATGTGGCTAACTTTGCACATATCGGGGGAGCGCTGACGGGTCTGGCGATCACCTATTACTGGAAGCAGCGTGGGCTGCTGCACCGGAGAGGATGACAAACAATTGGCCAATTGTTCGTTATCTAATTGCTATATTATCAAAAAAAGGAAGGATCCGACAACAGAAACCGGCATAAGACATGTTTGATTCAATCATCAGGGATATACGCTACGAATTGACGCGGGGCAACATGGTCACCAAGCTGATCCTGATCAGTTGCGGTGTCTTTGTGGTCTTTCTGCTGACAAAGGTCGTCACCACTTCGATCGCAGGCGGTGACCCCGTAGTGTTCAACCAGATGCTGTCGTGGTTTGTCCTGCCCGGACAATTCGGGAAGCTGGTTGTTCAGCCGTGGTCCCTGCTGACCTTTAGCTTTATCCATCTCAGCATCTGGCAGATCCTGTTCAACATGCTGCTGTTATACTGGTTCGGGCAGATAGCCGGCGACCTGATCGGCGACCGGAGGATTTTTCCCATCTATGTGTATGGCGCTTTGTTTGGCGGGCTTTTTGCCGTTTTGGTCTGTACTTTTTTGCCGGGTATAAGGAGTGGTGAGCATATGATCATGGGTGCATCGGCGCCGGTCATGGCCATCATTGTAGCTGCAGCCACCCTGGCGCCCGATTATCTCATGCGCCTTATATTGATAGGACCTGTGCGGATCAAGTTTATTGTATGGGTACTGTTGCTTATCCAGGTGATCGGCATTACTGCAGGACCCCATCCGGGCAGCTCTTATGCAGGCATAGGAGGAGCGATAACGGGCTTCCTGTTTGTCGTGATCCTGCGCAACGGCTATGATCCGTCTTCGGTCTTCCGGAAAAGGAACAGGGAAAAGATCGTGAAAAAGCGGCAGGCCAATCAGAAATCCAAAATTATCAGCATCTTTGATACCATCAAAAAAAATGAACTGGAAGCCAGGGACCGGAGGCCGGATTATGCAGAACAACGGCTGGACGAGATCCTCGATAAGATCAAACGTGAGGGAAGAGGCAGCCTGACCCGCGATGAGCTGGATTTCCTGGAAAAAATGAGTAAATCATAAGTTGAAGATCGTAAGGACCATATTTATCTACCTCAACCTTCTGGCTGCTGTCCTGCTGGTACTTTCCTATTTTGCTCCTGTGGTCAATCCCTATAAATACTGGCAGTTTGGTATCCTGGGCCTGATGTTTCCGTTCCTGGTCTTTCTCAACCTGTTCTTTGCCGCTTTCTGGCTGTTTCGTCGCAAATGGTGGGCTCTGATATCGATCGGGGTCATCCTTATGGGCTGGAACTCGTTCAGTGGCATTATCGGGCTCAAGCTGCCGGAAGAAGGAGATAAGGACGATAAGGCCATCAGGGTCATGTCCTACAATATCAGGGCGTTGTCGCGGCTTACCAGGTATCCCACCGCAAGCCAGAAGGACAACAGGGAAAAGTTTGCCTTTTTTATGGAAGAGAATAAGCTGCCGCATGTCCTGTGTGTGCAGGAGAGCACCATCCCCAATATCAAATGGCTTAAGTCCGCCCTTGCCTATCCCTATTCCTGCCGTTATCCGGGCTACAACAGCAATACCGCCATACTGAGCGTATACCCGATCGATCAGAGCGGCGAGGTCAAATTTGAAAGAGGCAATGGTGATTGTGTGTGGGCCGATATCAACTTTGACGGTAAGATCATTCGCTTCTACAGTGTGCACCTGCATTCCAACACGATCAGCATACAGGCCGACACGCTCATGAAGATCGACAACCTGGAAAAAGAGCAGACACTGCGGGGAGTGGAAGGCATGTTTCAGAAATATAAGTTTGCCACGCGTGTCCGCTATCAGCAGGCCCAGAAGATCAAAAATCATATGGAAAGCTCACCTCATCCGGTCGTCCTGTGCGGGGATTTTAACGACACGCCCCAGTCCTTTATCTACCATCAGCTTACGGCCGGTATGAAGGATGCATTCAAAGAAAGAGGCATCGGCTTCGGCACCACGTGGGCGGGCAATCTTCCCGGTCTGAAGATCGACTATATCCTCACCGATCCGTCGGTCGAGGTCATCAGCCATGATATCTACCGCCGGCAATTCTCCGATCATTATCCCGTAACCGCTGCAATGTTATTTCACTAATGTTGGGATGACGCAACCCTGTTCTGATACTATGGAAAAAACTCCCGTTGAATTATTATCACAAAACCTGGAAGCATACCAGGAAGGCGTTTTATTGCTGATCGACAAACCGCTTGAATGGACCTCATTTGATGTGGTCAACAGGATGCGGATCGCATTGTGCAAATATTTCGGGGTCAAGAAGCTCAAGGTAGGGCATGCAGGGACCCTTGATCCGCTCGCCACCGGCCTTCTCATCATCTGTACAGGCCGCTTCACCAAGCGGATCGATGAGATCCAGGCCCGGGAGAAGATATACACCGGTATCATAAGGGTGGGGGAGTCTACACCGACCTACGACCTGGAAAGCGAGGTCGACATGACACATCCCATCGATCATATCACTGCCGGGCAGATCGAGTCGGTCCGGCAGCGCTTTACAGGCCCGCAGATGCAGCAGCCACCCATCTTCAGCGCCATAAAGAAGGACGGAAAACGATCCTATGAGTTGGCGCGCCGGGGCATCGACGCCGGGTTAGAGCCGCGACCGGTCGAGATATTCTCACTCGAATTCGATACTGCCCAATGGCCTGACCTGGGCTTCAGGGTCGTATGCTCCAAGGGTACTTATATCCGCTCGCTGGCTCATGATGTCGGACAGGCGCTGGGCAGCGGTGCTTACCTGAAGGCCCTGCACCGGGCAGGTATCGGCCCATATTCCAACGGGGACGCTATCACCCTGGATGATTTCCTGTCAGTCTTTGACAGGCGGAAAGCTGTAGCAAGGGATTAAACGCAGCCTCCGGCTTTTATACTTCCAAATAAAATTTGTCCCTTTTTCGGTTTAAAATCAGTGGTTGGATTTTTTACAAAAACACCCTTCGTGTAAGCTTTACAAGAAGCAAATAAAATTTTGATGCTCCCTGGAAGATGTTTGTAAAGCGGTATTTGTCAGTACATTATTGCCGGTAATTTCGTTTGGGTAATATATTAGTTTACCAAATCTGAAATAAGTTAAATTTTATTTTTAAAAAAGAATAATAATATTTTAATAATCAAGTAATACAACTTACCTTCGCTTAGATGAATGTGTAATTTTTACACATTACAAAAATCGTTTTTGGGACAAAAATTTATAAAGCAAAAGTTTAACTTATGAAGCAATGTTTATTTACAATGCTTGCACTGTTGTCCTTTTCTTTTTTACAGGCTCAGTCTACCATCACGGGTAGTGTGAGAGACAGTAAAGGTGAAGGGGTCATTGGGGCAACTATTTTGTTGACAGGAACTGACAAGGGAACTGTGACCGATATCGATGGCAATTTCAGGCTCGATAATGTACCGGGTACTTCAGCGTCCCTCACGGTCTCCTCGGTCGGGTTTACCACCCAGGTAGTCGATGTGGACCTGAGCAGGGGCGGATCTGTCAATATCAGTGTATCGCTCGTGGAAGACTATAAGGTTCTGGATGAAGTGGTGGTGGTTGCATATGGTACACGCAAAAAAGAAGACCTGACAGGGTCGGTCACCTCTGTCGGCGAGAAGGATTTTCAGCGCGGCAATATCGCTACACCGGACCAATTGCTCAACGGTAAAGTAGCGGGCCTCCAGGTAACAAGCGGAGGTGGTGCTGCAGGAGGCGGCTCCAAGCTCCGGATCAGAAGCGGTGCATCGCTCAATGCAAGCAATGATCCGCTGCTGGTGGTGGACGGGATCCCGATCGACGGTAACGGGCCTGACGGCAAGCCGATCTCCGGCTCCGCGACCTTCCTCAATACGATCAACCCTAATGATATCGAATCAATATCCGTACTGAAGGATGCTTCCGCTACGGCCCTTTACGGATCGAGAGCGTCCAATGGCGTTATCATCATCACGACCAAAAAAGGCAAGGCAGGAAAGCTGCAGTTCAATTTCAATACCCAGCTTTCAGTCTCCCACATCTCCAAAAAGGTCGATGTATATACCGGTGATGAGATCAGGCAGATAATCAGGAATGGCGGTAACCAGAACTATATCGCGCTCCTGGACAGCGCTAATACCGACTGGCAGGATCAGATCTATCAAACCGCCATCGGCAACGATAACAACCTGAGCGTGGGCGGATCATTGGGACCTGTCCCTTTCAGGGCCTCCATCGGCTTCAACAACCAGGATGGTATCCTGAAGACCAATAATTTCAAACGCCTTTCAGGAAGCCTTAACCTTACGCCGTCGTTTCTCGACGATCACCTGAGCTTGAACATAGCTCTGCGAGGCGTGCAGACAAAGAATGTCTTTGCTGACGAAGGCGCGATCAATGCCGCCGTATCATTCGATCCCACCCAACCGGTCCATGCCAGTAATAAGTTCGGAGGCTACTGGGAATGGCTGCAGAACGAAAATACGGTCAATTCGCTTGCCACACGAAACCCTCTAGGCCTGCTTGACCTCCGCAGCAATAAGTCGACGGTCAACCGCTTTATCGGTAATGTGCAGGTCGACTACAAGCTTCATTTCTTCCCCGACCTTCACGTGATGGCCAACCTGGGCCTCGATAAAGCCGAGGGCTCGGGTCGCGATGTGATATATCCTGAGTCAGCTACCAATTACCTGACAGGAGGACGGTCTTCCGAATACAAGCAAGGTAAATCCAACACGCTTGCCGATGTCTCCCTGTATTATGAAAAATCGCTCGGCAGGAACTCTTCCATCGATGTGCTTGCAGGCCACAGCTACCAGGATTTTTATACACAGGTATATAATTTCCCTGCTTACTCCGTAGCCGGCGACTCGATCATCCTGGGCACACAGCCTGCCTTCGCGAGCGATAAGCCGCAGTACAGGCTTGAGTCCTACTTCGGCCGCGTCAACCTGACGCTCGCCAACAAATACCTGCTTACAGGGTCGCTCCGCCGTGACGCTTCTTCCAAGTTCTCGAAAGATAACCGGGTAGGTTACTTCCCGGCTGTAGCTGCTGCATGGAAGCTGCGTGAAGAGTTTTTCCGCAACAGCAACGTCATCTCCGACCTGAAGCTGAGAGTTGGTTATGGTATTACCGGCCAGCAGGATATAGGATCTTACTATTCCTACCTGCCTACCTACGGCGCGAGCACGGAGACAGCCCAATACCAGCTGGGTGATGTGTACTACCAGCTTCTGCGCCCCGGTGCCTATGATGCCAACATCCGTTGGGAGACCACCGCTACGACCAACCTCGGTCTCGACTTTGGTTTCGCTGATGGCCGTATCAGCGGTGCCCTCGACTTCTTCCACAAGAAGACAAAAGACCTGCTTAGTATCGTGCCTGTGGCTCCGGGTTCCAACTTTGACATCTCCCTGCTGACCAATGTGGGTAATATGGAGATCAAGGGCGTCGAGTTTACCCTCAATACTGTACCGGTCCGCAACGAGAACCTGATCTGGAATCTCGGCTTCAATATAGCTTACAACGACTCCAAGATCACCAACCTGCTCAAAACACAGGATCCGACCTTCAAAGGGATCAACGTGTCCGGTATCTCCGGAGGTACGGGTAACACGGTCGGCAAGTTTGAGGTGGGTTATGCTCCGTACACATTCTTTGTATACAAGCAGGTATATGATGCGGCGACAGGTACTCCTGTCGAAGGCCTGTATGAGGATCTCAACCGCGACGGCACCATCGACGATAACGACCGTTACCTGTATACCAAGCCTGCACCGGATGTGCTGCTCGGCTTCAATACGATCGTGCTGATCAACCGTTTTTCAGTAGGGCTTGCAGGCCATGGTGCCTTCAACAACTACCTGTATAACAACTATGCATCCCAGTCCTCAGCGCTGAGAAGGATCCAGGATCCGGTGAACTATATTTCAAACGGATCGACGTTATACGACGAGACACAATTCGTGAATAACCAGTACCTGTCCGACTACTATATTGAGAATGCGTCATTCTTCCGCCTTGATAATATCAACCTGGGCTACAATGTAGGAAGCATCCTGAACAATAGGGCGCAGCTGAGATTGTCGGCCAATATTCAGAATGTATTTGTTATCACCAAATACCGTGGCCTGGATCCCGAGATCTCTGACGATAAAGGCGTCGATAACAACATCTATCCGCGTCCGCGTGTATATACGATCGGAGCAAGCATTGATTTTTAATTTTAAAAAGTGAGAAAAATGAGATATATCAATATAAAAAATCTTTGTTCAGCCCTGGCGCTCTGCTTCGTACTCGGATCGTGCGCCAATAAGCTGGACCTGACTCCGCCCAATAATCTGACCCCGGAGAAGGCATATTCTACTGCCGACGGGTATAAGTCCGTGCTGGCCAAGCTGTACGGTACGCTCGCGGTGACCGGAAACACAGGCCCTGCCGGCCTTCCCGATATCAAGGGCGACCTGGATGAAGGCTCCCAGGTGGGCTTTATCCGTGCATTCTTCAATGCCCAGGAGCTGCCGACCGATGAAGCTGTCGTCGCATGGAATGACCAGACCATCCAGGATTTCCACAGTCTGAAATGGACATCTGGCGATCCCTTTATCCTCGGCATGTATGCCCGGCCTATCTACAACATCACCCTCATCAATGAGTACCTGCGGGAGTCGACCACTGAGAAGGTGTCAGACCGCGGTATCACCGGCGCCGATGCCCAGGATATCGCCAACAGCCGCGCTGAAGCCCGGTTCCTCCGTGCCTTCAACTATTGGGTGATGATGGACCTCTTCGGCAGGTCTACCTTTATCACTGAAGAGGACCGGGTAGGTACCAGCCTGCCCCGGGAAATCAGCCGTACTGAGCTGTTTGATTATATCGTATCGGAGCTGAAGGCGATCGATACTGAGCTGGCTCCGGCTAAGACCGCCGTATACGGCAGGGTAGACCAGGCCGCGGCCTGGGCGCTGCTGGCGCGTATCTATCTCAATGCCGAAGTATACAAGGGAGTGCCGCACTATACCGAAGCGGTCGACTATGCTTCGCGGGTTATCAATGCGGGCTACACGCTACAGTCCGGCTACGGCCGCCTCTTTATGGCCGACAACGACAGCAGGAAGGACGAATTCATCTTTACAATCAACTGTGACGGCCTTCGCACACGCTCTTATGCCAATACCACCTTCCTGGCACATGCCGCCAGCGGTGACGATGCTGCCGATTATGGTGTCAACAGCGGATGGGGCGGCTACCGCGCCACCAAAGGTCTTGCCGACCTGTTCGACGATCTGTCGGGCAATACCGATCAGCGGGCGCTGTTTACAACGCCTGTTTTCGGGACCAGCCAGGGACAGATAGCTATGCCTTCGGTTGGAGACTTCAAGAACGGCCTCCACGTACGTAAGTTTATCAATGTGCGTTCGGACGGGGGCAATGTGTCAGATCCTACCAGGGAATTTGCCGATACGGACTTCCCGGTATTCCGTCTTGCTGAGATGTACCTCATCTATGCCGAGGCAGTGCTGCGCGGCGGTACAGGCGGCAGTATGGAGACGGCCCTCGAAGGGCTCAACAGGATCCGCTACCGCGCCTACGGAGAGAGCAATGCGGGTGCGCTGACCATGGGCGACCTCACCCTGCAGACCGTACTGGATGAGCGTGGCCGCGAACTATACTGGGAAGGGCACAGAAGGACCGACCTGATCCGTTACAACCAGCTTACCACAGGCGCTTACCTGTGGCCGTGGAAAGGCGGTGTAGCTTCAGGAACCGCTGTAGACAGCAAGTACAACCTCTACCCGGTCCCCAATGCCAACAGGGCGTCCAATCCCAATCTTTCACAAAACCCAGGTTATTAATTTCAAAACAGAAAGAAGATGAAAAAATTAATTCAATTGATATGCAGCACACTCCTGGTGACGACTTTTTTTGCCTCCTGTGAAAAGGACGAGATCAGGTCGGAATTCCTGGGAGGTACTGCGCCGGTGCTTACTGCGAGCACCGAACAGGTCGACATGAGCTTTGAGAATGCCGACAAGGTGGGTGTGGTGTTCAGCTGGACCAATCCCAACTACCGTTTCAATACGGGTCCCAGCTCTCACGACGTGACCTACCTGCTGGAGTTCGACCTGGCAGGCGCTAACTTTACGACGCCCAACAGGAAGCAGCTCTCCCTGGACGGAGACCTTAGCCAGACGATCCTGGTCAGCGAGATGAACGACTACCTGCTCAACCAGATGGAGCTCGTACCCGGTACGGCCTATGACCTTGAAGTGCGGGTGGTGGCCTCGATCGATGGCAGGTTTTCAGTGCTGTCGTCCAATGTGCTGCAGCTGAAAGCTACTCCTTATTCCATACCTCCGAAGGTTGCACCCCCGTTTACCAATAATCTGTGGATGGTGGGCGATGCCTCTCCCAATGGCTGGGACAATCCCCTGAAGGCGCAGTATCTGGAGACACAGAAATTTACGAAAGTAAGCGAGACGGTCTATGAGCTGACCATCGACCTGCCGGGCGGTGGCGGCTATAAGCTGATCCAGGAGAACGGCGTATGGGCTACCCAGTATCACATGCTCGATGGAGGAACCTGGGAAGGCGGTGATTTCGAAATGAGAGACTCCGATCCGCAATTCCCCGGCCCGCCGGCTGCGGGAACCTACAAGATCACTGTCGATTTCCAGCGCGGTAAGTTTACAGCGGTCAAGCTATAATACCGGTATGTCGGATCATGTTTATTTATCAAATAATAAAAAAATGAAAAAACTATATAATCTATTTGTCTTAACAGCTTGTCTGGGCATCTTTTTTACCGCGTGTAAAAAATTTGACGAGCTGGAGACCTACGGCAATGGTAAGGCCGTGGTGGTGAGCACCTCTTCGACCGATGTCAGGCCTGCTCCTTCCGATTCGGACAATGTCGTCCTGACCCTCGACTGGACCAACCCGGAATACGCCACCGATGAGTCCAACTACAAGTTTGTCATAGAGATCGCCGAAAAAGGCCAGGCCTTTGCCAATGCGAGCCAGACCACGGTTGTCGGCGCTTACAAAAAAGAGTTTACGGCGCGTGAGCTCAACACCATCCTGAGCGGATTCGGCTACATCTACGATGAGCCGCATGACATGGAGGTGCGTGTCGCCTCATCCTATCTCAACAACAACGAACGTTACTATTCGAATGCGCTCGATATCCGCATGACAGCATACAAGGGTCCGTCGACGACCATCGACGCCACTACGATGAATATCATCGGCGACGCTGCCAAGGGCTGGGATATCGACGTGCCTATGAATCTGATCGGCACCAGGCGTTTTGCCGCGGTGACCGAGCTGCAGTACGGCAAGGAATTTAAGGTGCGCCGCGATGCCGGCAGCTGGGATATCAACTGGGGTATCGCCGATGGCGTTGCCTTTGAATACGGAAAACCGATGGGCCTGAAGCTCGGCGGGGCAAACTTCAAGCTGCCTGACGGCGCGGGAAGCGGACTGTATCAACTGCTCGTCGATGTCGACGCCAATACGCTTACGGTCACCGAGGCCACGGCCATGCACATCATAGGCGATGCCGCCCTCGGCTGGGATACCGATGCAGCGATGAATAACAACGGCAATGGCAATTTCTCCCTGGTGACCGACCTGTCGGATCACGAGCTCAAATTCAGATCAGTGGCCGGCAGCTGGGATATTAACTGGGGTCTTGCCGACGGTGAGACCTTCGTCCTGGGCCAGCCCTTCCAGCTCAAGCGCGACGGTGCCAATATCAAGATGCCTGCTGCGGGCAAATACAAGGTCGTCGTAGACCTTGCGACCAACTCGGCAAAAATATCTGTAAACAACTTCCCGGAAAACCTGTATCTTGTGGGAGGTGGTGTGCCTGCGGGCTGGACGCCTGCCAATGCGGCGCCATTCATGCAGCTCGAGGACGGCAAGTTCAGGATCTATTCACCGGTAGCTGCCGACGGTGAGTTCAAATTCCTCGAAGTGCTCGACTGGGCCGGTGACTGGGGCGACAGCAAGACGTCTGCAGGCACGCTTGAGCAGGCCGATGAGCAGAACTGCAAGATCACGGATGAAGGGTTCTACAGGATCGACTGCGACTTCCTCACCGGCAAGTGGACGGCGCTGCGCCAGGAGTGGGGCGTCATAGGCAGCGCTACACCCGGCGGCTGGGATGACGAGACGCCGATGAGCAAGCTGGGCGACTATGCGTGGACCTGGACGGGCGACCTCAGCGCAGGCGAGATCAAGTTCCGCGCCAACCACGATTGGGGCTACAACTTCGGTGACAACGGCGCCGACGGAAGCCTCGAGGCCGATGGTGCCAATATCGCCGTCGCCGAAGCGGGCAACTACACCGTAGTTATGATACTCGCGCCCAACGGCTATACCTATACGGTGACCAAGAATTAATATTTGATTGTTAGTTAAATTAGGAGGCAGGCTGTCGTGGATGGCTTGCCTTTTTTGTTTGGTAGCGAATTAGCCTGTATACTAAGCACAACATCTTATAAGAAATGCCCTACAAAAATGGAATTATCTATGTTTACCTTTTGTTTTAGTATAAACCCCTATTTTTAGGGTTTATCTATAAATAAAAGGTAATGGCACGAAGCACTTATATATCGGGGAATCTCACGCAGAAGCAGATCGGCTTTATGCTGCTGCTTGATGATTATGAGATGGATATATTTACATTGCAGGACCTGAAAGAACAGTTGGGCGGTCAGGCAGATGATATCAATGAACTGGTTGAAAATCTGGTGCATAAAAATATTCTATCCCGGATCGAAAGGGGAAAATACTGCCGGTATAATTTCAGGGATGAAAAAGTGATCGGCAGCTTTTTGATTCCTGATGGCGCTATTGCCTACTGGTCGGCACTACATCATTATGGGCTTACAGAGCGGTTTCCCAATACTGTTTTTGTTCAGACAACCAAAGCAAAGCAGGATAAAAGCGTGTTTGGCGTTTATTATAAGTTTGTTAAAATAAATAAGAGCAGGCAGGGAGGTATTGTGACGGAAGGCTACGGCAATCACAGCTACAGAATTACATCGCCGGAAAAAACGATAGCCGACTGTTTTGACCTGACGCAGTATTCGGGAGGTTATGCTGAATTGATCAGGGCCTTTGCTATAGCGACGTTGGATAGTGACAGGCTCATCGAAGCCTGCAGAGCCCTGCACAATCTCGCAGTTACCAAACGGATGGGCTATCTCGCAGAACTATGCGGAAAAAAGGAGCTGAGCCGTTTCATAGATTTTGCTAAAAAGCAGGTTAATGAAAAATATAACCTTTTAGATCCTGTAGGATCAGAGGAGGGACCATTCATCAATGACTGGAAATTAAGACTAAATATACCTGAAGAGAATATAACAGGTATAATAAATGACCAGTACTAAATGATACTGCAAAAAGAAATAGCGACAATCGCTGAACACGCCGGAGTGACCAAGACTGTGATAGATAAGGACTGGGTGTTGGGTCATTTTATCGCAGCTATATTTTCTATCCCGGATATTAAGCGAAACCTGATATTTAAAGGCGGAACCTGTCTGCGGAAATGCTGGTTCCCGAATTACAGGTTTTCTGAAGATCTGGACTTTACATCGCTGTCAGGAAATTTTGAGTTTACAGAGAAGCATTTAACGGAGATATGTGGGCAAGTGGAAGGGCATACGGGTATCCGGGCTCATATTGTTTCTCTGCAACCGATCCTTTACAGGGATAAAAAAGTGGGCTATGAAGCTGTAGTCAGATACTGGGGCGCAGATCACTCCAGAAATGAGTCGCCGCCAATACCTGCACGGTGGCATACAAAAATAAAGATAGAGATCATCCTGTACGAGCAAATCATATTTGCGCCTGTTGAAAAAGAAATCAGTCATCCTTATTCAGACAGGTTATTACCGATCGGTAAAATACGCAGCTACGGAATAGAAGAGGTGCTTTCGGAAAAGATAAGAGCCCTGGTACAGCGCTCTTATACGGCACCGAGAGATTACTACGATATATGGTATTTATACTCTCATATTAATGATCTTAATTGGGGAGAGATCAAAGATGCTTTTTATGAAAAGATGAAGTTTAAGGAGTTTGATTTTACCGGCGTGGACCAACTGATCAATCCCAAAAATAGAAACACAGTAAAACATGCGTGGAAAAACAGCTTAGGGCACCAGATCCCTGCAAGAGACCTTCCGGATTTTGCACAAGTAGAAGAAGAGCTGATTGTATTATTCAATAAGGTTTTTAAGGAGGTGTAAGGATGAACTATTTATATTTCCAAGCTGCCTTTATTAAAGTCTCGCATACTACAGCACTATACAGAATACGGCACCTCACCCCTCATACCTCGCCACCAGCTTCCGCAGCACCTCCAGCTCGCTGTCCTTGGCCGCAAGCAGCTTCTCGTAGAGCGCGTATGCATTCTCGGGGAGGAGATTGTTGTAGATAGGGTTGGAGCCCATCTGAAGAAAATATATCCCCGCCGCGGAATTCTCACCATTCAGATTGAATGTATTCGCTTTTTCTATGTCCAATAACCGGCTGTAGTGGACCTTCAGCTCAGAGGCGATCTCAAGCAGCCGGGAGATGGACAGGTCGGTCTTCCCGTTTTCGATGTTGCCGTAGGCCTGGGTTGTGATGCCGATGTTGTAGGCGATCTCCTTGATGGGGATGGCCTTTTCCGTCCTCACCTCCCTGATCTTCTGCCCGAGCTGCTTCAGCAGGCTTGTATTCTCACCCTGTTTCATCGTGTGCCAATTTTAACTTTCAACAATGTAATTTAAAAATACAAATAAAAGCAAATAAAGTTATAACGGCCCTGCGGAAAGGGTATATATTTGTTCCCGGGATTACCCGCAGAGCTTTGTCACCGGAAGACACCTTCTGTAGCACGATCACTGCTTTTTTTACCGAATGATGCCTGTAATGGGGAGTATAGCTCCTTGTCCGGTGGGTCTGCGTATTCCCGTCAATCGTAATTAACCTGGAAAAACAAATTAAAAACATCATGTACAAAACACGAAACCAATTCCATCTCATCACCTTGCTGACCTGTGGACACGCATGCGTGTAAACAGCAGGTTTGCCTTCCAATAATCAATTTATCTATTACTCATCTTTCATAAAAACATCAACCATGAAAAAAAATACCATCACTTCCAATGCCTTACTTCTCCTGTTATGCCTTGGCCTTTTAATGATAAGCAGTTGCCGTAAGGACCTCGAGACGGATCTGGCCGGAAAAAGCTATTCCAATGTTTCTGCCACTCCTTCCAGGGAAAGGATCGCGCTTCTGCGACAATCGTTTGACGGCCTGAAGAGCAGGCCATCGCTGACCGGCAACAACGCCGTGGACTTCTATGCCTCCCTCACTCCCCTGTGGAACAGCGCACGCTATATGCCACATACCAATGACTCCGTCATCTATATGCCCCTCCTGGATCCTTCCCTCCTGGCTGATCCCTATACGGAGATCTTCCTGACCATTCGCGACCGGCCCTCGGAGGACGAGTATGGACTGATCGTTTTTAACATGGATAGCGCTTATTATGCCGGCAGCGGCATAACACCGACGCTCGAAAACTTTACAGGTGTGGTCTACCAGGTCACCGCATCCGGGCTCCTGCGACATTTCAATACCTTTGCATCCGGACGGGTTGTGAAGTACTGTGAGCAGATCAGCGACACACAGCACGGTACGGGCATCCATGTCCGGGATGAGACGGAGGACTGCCTGGACGGCATCTTCGGACCCGATTGCTGGGATCCCAACAAGGGAGCCTTCTGGAGAGGAGTGGGCGGCTTCTTCAAGGGCATCTGGGCAGGTATAGTGGATATCGTCGGCAGTCAGCCCGGTGATCCATCCGGCTGGATGGGCACATGGTTCATCGGCGGGTACAACGTCTATTTCGACCCGTCGAACAATACGCCCGGGGGAGGCATCAATACAAACAACCCGAATACACCGCCGGCATCGACCTGGCAATACTTAAATGAGGTGCTGGACGGAGTGCTGTTCAAGAAGGCAGCCCGCATGGCGCAGAAGCTGTGTGACCAGTATGGCCTGAAGCTGCCGCAGGAATCGTTCTGGGATATCTTCGCTGCCGCAGGCATAGACTTTATCTATGCCAATGAGGACTGGATGCCTCAAAAAAACTTCAATGAGATCGCCCTGTTTGAAAATGCCTTCCGGGAGCTGATCTATCTCAAGGCCATCAACTATCCCCTCAGCGCCCCTGACAACAGCACCACTCCTGCGTATGTTTGGCTTAAAGGCCATCCAACGGAAATGAATGTGCTTCAGATTCACCTTCAGCAGAATCTCAGTGTACCGGAGATCTTCCCCTGTCATACCAATGCAGTAGACTATATTCGCAACTATAGTGATATACCGCTGCAGGACTTTATCGATGCCTTCGACGAATGGTTCAATACACCTGACCCCATTGAGATTGACAACGGTATGGAGATCCTTGAGATTGTTCCTGTAGAGGGAGCTTCTGGTAGTTATACCTTTCTGAATGCGACAGAATATAGACACCCCATGAACAATCCTCTCAACCCTCCGGAGGATATGAGCTATGGTTACGACAGCAATGCTGTCGGTATCAAAAGCTGTGCAAGTGATAATTGTACTATAAATGATATGTTTAATTCTATGACCAATCTTTTTCATTGGTGCAGCATGGAGCCCCTGCAATCCGTAGGAGATCAGTATATTGCCCGTTTTCGTGATAAGGAAGGGACGGATTATTACAACTCAGTATTAAGCGCTAAAGTAAGCACATCGTCTACTTTTTCAAACTTTATAAAATATTATACTGAGGTATTAAATACAGCCTTAAAAGCTACAAATGGAAACTTTTCCACAATTGTAATTCCTCAAGTGATTCCTAATAGTAAAAGACCAAAATTTAAAGGTAATCTCAATAAAATAAAAGGGCTACAAATCCTTATTAATGATACGGAACAGACGCGGGTGGGCCACCTCAATGATTTTGTATATAATACTAATACACGTAGTTGGGAATTGACATTATTTGTTCAAATTTACGATCATTTTGGTCTTGATCGTCATGATGCCGTCGTATATCAGGGTTGGCATGCAGGTTTTGCTTACTGGTGGCGGCTGCAACACAAGTATGGTTACAAGCCTTTCAGGAGCGATATCAGATTTAAGATCAAAGTAAGAGGAAATTTAAATTGGGGGCCATGAGATATATTCTAAAACTGATCATCTTGAGCTGGGTAACATTCACAGTCCTATTTCTCACCGGATGCCATAAATGTGGAGAAATGGTGATAGAAGATTTTACTGTCATTGATAGTTTATCAGATTCAGTGTGGCTTCGTGATAATGATAGTACTTTAGGTAAATATTACCTAGTGACAGGATACGATAAACAATCTTGTGATAAAAAAATATTTGACAGTATAGTATGTGACTATTTTAGAGAGAAGAAAGAGTCTTACAAAAGCATGTTTGTGTATTTTCTGAAAAAGACGAAAAATACCAATAATGAAAAAATGCTGGAGAGTGACAGGAATTTTGATCGGATTTCGATGGAGGAAGATTTCTTTCTCTTATATGAAATGCATATTTTTCAAAGAAGAGTTTATATGGAAGTGTCGTATAAGGAGTATAAGTATTATTATAACTTATCTTACGAACCGGGTTTCCCGCAATATGATAAATTGACCTTAGAAAAAACATATCCTGAACCAGGTATAACGGTGAAGATCCCACAGGATGAGGTAGAACCCTGTTTTATTGATCTTGTTAAAAATGCTGCTCGAAAAATGTGAAAGCTAAGTGATTACAAACTTTTAGTTTGCAATCTTAATATCTGATATTGAATTCTTTTTTGTATTTAAAAACACTTATATGATATGCTCTATATACTGCAATATACCGGATTCTGGTATTAAACAACCCCGCAAAATCCAATGAAGTATGAACGTCATCTTACATTTACCGGACAACTCTATGATTATGAATAAAATGCCATCACTTTACGCAACATTGCTCTTAGTCTTTCCCGGCTTTTGGGGCTTCGACCTCCATGCACAGATAGTTATCGATCCTGCATTACCCGGGCGCTATGAGCTATCCAAACGTTTATTTCCACCTGATTTTCAGGAGTTTTTTCGGAAAACGGATGCGTTGGATAACGGTGATCAACTCACAAGATTAGCGTTGATCACCTATGAGCAGACCGATACCCTTAATAAGCAGGAGCTGGTCTTCCCGGATTATTCCGGCATCGAAATTATTACCGATATACCTGAGGATAGCATGGACATCAAAGCTGAAAAAGAACTTGAAGCATGCCGGTGCGGTTTTATGTTCTCTGGTGCGAACTTGTCCGGTGATACGCTGAGCATCTTTGTCGGTGATATGATGGGACCACTGACCATTACGCACACGGTCATCGGTGATCGGGTCTCCACCAGCTATTCATTATATGCCAGAGATATAGATGATGTCAGGCTCAACGAGGAAGACCCCTTGGGAGACCAGGTCACAGTGCCTGTTGAAGTCATAAAGTTTGAGCTCAGCTCGATGGATTTCAGTCCGGGCAACCTCATATATGGCTATTGCGTGCTTGATACGGCGCCTTATTACCAGCGCACCGATACAGGAGACTCTGTTATGAACATAAGAAAAAGGCTGAAATACTATTTTAGCTTCGTTGTAAGGTCGGAAGAGTGATCTCTGTTGATCGTAGGTTCCACCTACGATCAGGCGCCTGCAACAAAGCGATCAATTATTTATTCACCAAACTAAAAATATCAGACATGAGCCAACCAAACCCGGAAATATAAGATTCGGGCCTGAAGCCGGATAAAAGACAGGCCGGGGTAGCCCCTCCGGCTAAAGAAATTGTTGGCTCCAGCCATAGGGTCGTGGGTAGGTGGGAGGCCGCATGTGTGGCCTCCCTGTTTTGATGATCTTCTGTTGATAGTAGGTTGTTCCTATGACCAGGCGCCGGCAAACTTTTCGTTTGTGATGCTATTTATAATGATGCAAATTAGAAATTTGCGGACACAACGACGTAGGCGAAGCTTATGCCTCGATAGGATGGATGTTCTTAGATATCAATATAAATCTTCTGGATTTGCTGCATGGTAGCTTTTACAACATCAGTTAGGTTATAAGCCTTTAAAACTCGAATAAAATTAAAGTTTATTATCAACGGTCAGTTATGAATAGAATTGCAATTATACTTTCACTATTTCTTTGTTTTTTTTCTTCCTGCAAAGCGGCTCCTGATAGTTCTTCCGATTCTTTGAAGATCGAAATGATTTTGTATTCCAGAGATAGCTCTCTGAGTGAAAAAGAAGGTATAGAAGCTAAAAGAGCTGGATTGAATATTTATTACAATGTAGAAGATTATAATAATAAAGAAACTGATCATGAAATGATAGATGATTTCATGTGTAAAAATATCCCTGATGCTCTTGTCGATTATTCCTTCTGTACGGTATGGTATATTAAGAAAAGCAAATTTACTGATGCGGCTTATCTGCGGAAAGATCCTCAGGCGTTATACAGGAATGGAATTGCTGATCACCTGATATGTACCTATTCATGGAGTCAGGGTAAGTTTTATCAGAAAGAAATGATACTGGATTTCAATAATTTTAACTCCGAGAAGACCGATACGTTGCAATGTGATTGATAAAGAATTGAGTTAAGAGAATAGGCGCTTTTTGTTGAAATTAAAACCAGGTTGTGTTATGAGATTATTATTGTGGTTGCTATTACTGGCCGGTTGCACGGAGAAGGTTGTGGAAAAAGAGGATTTTAAAATAGAGCGACTGCACCATCCGTACGGCAGAGATTATTATCTTTTTGAGGATTCTGTAAAGAAAAAAGAAGTTTATTTTATTGTCTCAGGATATAATGATAATAGCGAATATGAAAACACGATTGACTCAGTTGTGTGTAATTATGTCAGGGACTCAGTAATGCAGTATACATATTACACAGTCCTGATGTTAAGAAAATCGGAAAAGTCCAACCAGGAATATCTGGATCGGGTACCGCGTGACCTGGACAGGTATTCGCTGGATAAGGATATTTTATTTAAATATTCATTTTATAACGGAGAGCTACAAGGTAAGACAACATACAGGGATACCATTTACATGGAAGAGGAGATGAGGATGCCTGCCCGGACAGATGATACATTTAAGTGTCCGGAGTGAGGATATAGAAACACGGTTAGACTGAATATTTATTATCATGCGATTATTTTGGTGGTTGCTATTACTGGCCGGTTGCACGGATAAGGTGGTGGGAAAAGAGGATTTTAAAATAGAACGCCTGCAACATCCATATAGCAAGGACTACTATACCCTCTGCTGATCATAGGTTGACCTACGATCAGGCCTCGGCAAACTTTTCGTTTGTGATGTTATTTCTAATGATGCAAATTAGAAATTTGCGGACACAACGGCGCAGGCTTCGCCTACGCCGAACGATTGTTTGTGGATATATATCCGGATAAAAATCAATAAGCAGGACAGTTGAGCGTCGGCTTCGCCGACGTTCGTGTGACAGCAAACCTCCGGTTTGCAATATTATATGATGAATCGCAGCGACGCCGGATCTGCCAATGCTCAGCCGGATTTTAGTTACTCAAATACAAATTAATATCAAGAGCCTTCAACTTCATCAACAGAAGCTCCCAGGTGATAGCAAACTTTCAGTTTGCAACGCTATACAGCAATAACAGATGGGTAAGCTCGCCACTGCGCGCAACTCACACGGCATGGTCAGATCATAGGACTGTACTTTTCCACAAAGCGCTGCATCTCATCGACCATCACAGGGGAGCCGAGCACGATCGTAGAGCGCTGGTGCAGCTCCGTTACACCAAGCTCCATAATGCGCTGGAGCGAGGTATTGATCGCCCTTCCGCCGCATTGCTCGACAATGAAGGCCATCGGGTTACATTCGTATTGCATACGCAGCTTGCCTTTGGGGTACTTGCGCGTATTGGGGTAGAGGAAGATACCGCCCTGGAAAAGGATGCGGTGCACGTCTGAAACCATAGAGCCGATATAACGCAGCCCGAGGTTATTATCCGAACAGTAGTCGATATAACGGCGCATCTCGAGGTCGAATTTGAGATAATAGCCCTGGTTGACCGAATAAAAGGCGCCGTTTTCAGGGATCTTGATGTCGCGGTGCGAAAGGCAGAATTCACCGATAGAAGGGTCGAGGGTAAAGCCGTTGACGCCCTTTCCGGTAGTATATACCAATATGGTAGACGTGCCGTACAGCACATACCCGGCTGCAACCTGCTCCGTCCCTTTCTGAAGAAAATCTTCAAGCGTACATTCTCCGTCGACCGGGCTCAGTCGCCTGTAAATACTGAAAATAGTGCCTACGGAAACATTGACATCGATATTGGACGAGCCGTCGAGCGGATCAAAAAGGACTATATACTTCGAGCTTTTGCTGGCTACACCTTTGAGCGGGATAAAATGATCATTTTCCTCAGAAGCGATACCGCAGCAGTCACCACTGTTTTTGAGGCAGTCGATGATCTTTTCATTAGCGAAAATGTCCAGCTTTTGTACGATATCACCGGATTCATTCTCCTCACCGGCTACGCCGAGAATATTGACGAGGCCGGCTTTGTTGACTTCCCTGTTGATGATCTTGGCAGCGACGCCGATGTCGCGGAGCAGACCGGTCAATTCACCTGTGGCCTTGTCAAACTGCAGCTGGTGATGAATGATGAATTCGTCTAAGGTAACTATTTTATCCATTGTAAATTTTATACTTAGTGTACAATATACACTTAAATTTTAGTCTCTATCCGGCAAAACTATGATTATTTTTCAACAAAGTTTAAAGAGAAGTAAAAAGAAACAATAGAAAAGAAACTATACGGAGATGGAGTGACGATGATGGCCGGGTGCGGATATTATTGCTCCTTGAGATAGCGTGCCGCCTTATTGAGGTATTTTTCGATATCGCTATACAGGCGCAGGCGGGTGGTATCACCGAGAAGCCCTGCCTTTTCGTTTTTATTGTTGATATCCCTGGTTACAAAGGCGCCGGGAACGACAATGCCTGATCCGCCGGGATAATTATAGAATGCTATCTGCCGGTGATTGGGCTGAAGCGGATTACGGGTAAAAGGGTATCTTTTCCTGTAATCAAAGCCCAGCTGACTTAACAGGAGGCCCGTGACATCGAGCTGGGAGATGATCTTTTCTTCAATCTTCCCCCTGTAATCCGGCTTCAACGCCGGCCCATACAGAAGGAGCGGGATCTTATACCGGTCCTTATCTTCCTTGACCCGGATGATCTGCGACTCATGACTGTGATCGGCCACCAGCACAAACAGGGTATTGGCATACCAGGGCATTTTTTTCGCTTCCTCGAAGAACACATGCAGGCTGCTGTCCCCATAATGAATGGTATTGATAAACGGGGCATTGACACCACCCACTCCGAGCTTATAGTCGACCGGGACATCATAAGGGCTGTGGGTGCTGATGTTGTATCCGCAATAAAAAAACGGGCTGCGGGCCTGGTTGATATTTGCCAGCAGCTGGCGGTAAAGGGGAAGGTCCGGCACCCCCAGCGCGGTCTTCTCCGTTCCTGCCGGAAAATGCTGGACATCCATCACTTCATCAAAGCCCTTTTTAAAGACATAGCCCCTGATGTTGCCATAGTCCAGCTGGCCGCCATACAGGAAGCCCGAAAAGTAATTCCTGCTTTTTAATTCGTCAGTGATACAGGGCAGCTCACCTACCTGCTGCTTTCCTGTAAGCATGGAAAAAGCCGGAATAACCGGTAACGCGCCCAAAGATGCCGGCACGCCCTGGTCAGAGACGTGACCGATCGCATAACAATTGGAAAAATAAAGCCCGTCGCCGATCATACGGTTAAAGTGCGGGGCGATGAGGCTGTCCCGGCCTTTAGTGAGGCACACATCGGCAGACCAGCTCTCCAGTATCAGGAAGACGATGTTGGGCTGGCGGGTGCTCAATATGGAAGGGAAAGTATCAGGCGGCGCCTGGTAAAGATCAAAAAAATCATCGGCTACAGGATTGTTGTCAATAAAAGGCTGCAGACGGTCATATTCAGAAGTGTGGAGCAGGCTGTAGATCGTATGCCACAATACATTGGTGGCTCCGTCATTGAGCGTGCTTTTGGATGAGTAATAAGCAACGCCCATACCGATGGGAAAACGATTGAGCCCACCGCGCATTGTAATGACAGACAGCGCGGCTGAAGCAAGAAAGATCAATGCGACAGCCAGATAAAAAGTCACGGAACGCCTGTATTCCTGAAAACGAAAGTCCGTAGCGACAAATTTTCTGTAGAGCCAACGGAACAGGAAAAAGACAATGCCCGTTCCGATCGTAAAGTAGAGTACCATCGACAGGCTCGGTGTCTTGATCACTTCCGACAGGTTGGCAAAATGCTTGAGCGAATCATAGCCGATCTTCGCCTGCCATTCACGGTACAGCAGGACCTCCGAAACGGCGAGTCCTGCATAGAGTATCGTTACCGCAAGATGGAAGTAGTCGATGACCTTGTTCATCCACGCTTTACGGGAGATACACGCTATGAGTATCAGCAGCAGTGAAGGGCTGATAAAATAGGCAACAGTCGCCAGATCGAGCTTCAGGGCTGACCGGAAACAATAAAGGATCTCCGATAGAGGCGCCGTATCGAAATATTTATGGGCATCGACCAGGAAGACTATCCTCAGTAATGCAAACAGGAATAAATAATAGATTATCAGCCGTATGTGAAACGAAACAAATCGCCACATATCAAAGCACCTTCAGTTTGATCCGGGCAATGCCCTTCGACGCGGTAAGGCCGATCTTCCGCGCAGCTGCTGCGCTCATATCGAGGAGATAACCGCTTGATTTGCCCATGCGGTCATTGATGGTAACGATGATCGATTTATTGTTCTGCAGATTGGTGACCTCAACTTTCGTCCCCATTGGTAACCAGGGATGTGCCGCCGAGATCTTATGCGAATGAAAGATCTGGCCGCTGTAGGTCTTCTTTCCGTTAAATTTTTTGCTGTAGATAGTCGCCGTTCCCACAAAGGTCTGTGAGAATAAAGAGGTTGCCCACAACAGGCCGGCTATGATGCAAAATACTTTCAAATACAAATAAGATTTGGGATGCAAAGGTAACAAAAAATTGACGATCCTGCGAATTAAGCCCCAAAGTGTTGAATTTCAGCTAATATCACAGGACATTTTTCAATAATTTTTAATAATAATTTTTGGAGCATCCTGGTTTTTACAAAATTATGCTCCGTGATAACACATCTTTCCTTGTAAATAATTCTTGCAAAAACCCAAAACAAGGTAAATTTTCATAAAAATTCAACCCAAATCAATCATAATTTATTGAATATAAATACATTAAGATTGAAATACAAATAAAATCAAATCATTTGTTAACATCTTTGATCCAGCTTGTTTTGTGCCAATGTTATCGCTGTTGGTAAATAAAAAATGGTTCCGGCACATACCTGGGTGTAGATCCGGAACCATTCCAGCAAGAGAACTACCCGTAAAAGCCGTTTGCCGGCTTATACGGTTATACGGCCGGCTTATTATTCCAGCCTTCCGTATTTTCCTGCATTGTAATCCAGGTATGCCTGTTCGAGCTCCTGGTGTGTATTCATGACAAAGGGTCCGTAAGCGGCTATCGGCTCATCGATCGGCTCGCCGCTAAGCACCAGGACAGTGGCATCTTCCGTAGCGGTAATGCGGATCGTCTCTCCTGTATTCTCAAATACGGTAAATGTATCTGTCCCGACAGCCTGCTCATTGACCACTGCGCTGCCTTCGACCATCAGTAATCCCGTGTTCCAGGTCCCGGGCAGATCAAAGTCAAGGCTGTGGCCTTTCCTGATGCGGAGATTGTACATATTGACCGGGGAATAAGTGTGGGCGGGCCCCTTTATCCCCCTGAACTCCCCGGCAATGACCTCAACATGGCCGCCGTCGCCGGGCAGATCCCACCGGCCGTAATCCTGTCCGGTTATCGTCTGGTATCCCGGCTGCTCACCTTTATGTCTTTTAGGCAGATTGACCCACAGCTGCACCATATGGAAAACACCTCCCTGCCGGCTGAATGACTCCTCGTGGTATTCCTTATGCAGAATACCGCTTCCGGCCGTCATCCACTGGATCTCTCCGGGGTGGATCACACCACTGTTGCCGGCGCTGTCATGATGGGCCACACTGCCGCTATAAGCGATAGTGACGGTCTCGAAGCCACGGTGCGGATGCACACCCACTCCTCTCGGCTCCTCTCTGGGGGAGAATTCCACCCTCGCGTTATAATCCAGCAAAAGGAAAGGGCTCATGCGTTTCATTCCTATTTTATCACCCGGGAAGAAGGTCTGTACCCGGAAGCCGTCACCGACCATGTGGGCCGAATCGCTGTCGAGCGTCAGCTGAATTTTTTTGAATGCCATAATATTTCTCCTGTATTTTTATTTAAATGAAAACGCAGGAGAAAGCAGTAAGTTTCTTTTCGGGACGGCTCACCATCACTTCTTAAGGTACATTAAGAAATGTTACCTGGTACCTATTTCCGAGACCCTGGTAAGAATAATGGCAGATAGCGCTCCTCCGAAAAAGCCGATGACCAGTACCTGCAAAAGATCAATATCGCTGATGTTGAGTACGGGCATCCGGAAAATAAAATTAAGCAACGATAATACGAAAAGAACGGTGAGGATAAGGATGGCCTGGTTGCGCATATGCTTTATTTTTTGAAGATAAAATAAACTGCAAGTATTAAGAACGTAAAGCCGACTATATGGTTAAAACGAAGAACCTCATTTTTAAAAAAGAAGACGGCGAACAGAGTAAAGATAACCAAAGTGATCACTTCCTGTATTACCTTCAGCTGCCAGAGATTGTACGGTCCTCCGTTACCGTTGAAGCCGGCCCGGTTGGCGGGCACCATCAGGCAGTATTCAAAGAAGGCGATCGCCCAGCTTAGCAAAATGACACCGGCCAGCCCGAGCTTGTTAAACCACGGGAACTCCCTGAATTTCAGGTGACCATACCAGGCCAGGGTCATAAAAATATTGGAGAGGACCAACAGAATGATCGTAGACAATCCTTTCAGCAGCATTGACGGTAAATTTTGCGGACAAATTACATATAATTATGCAACACATTTTATTATTTGCTCAGCCTGGATCTGAGCAAATAATTCAATCCTGCCGGCGTTTTCCACGATCATTTTATAAAAACGGGAAATGCCCGCCGGCACGGAGCTGACCTCCATCCCAATCTACCTGATCAGGCTGACCTTAAAGCTTTCATTGCGTTTGCCCGAAGCAAGATTGATAAAATACAAGCCGTTGACAAGATGCAGACCAGCCAGCGAAACTTCCTTCTTATTACCGCTATTATCCATACGCCATCGATACAGCACTTTTCCACAGGCATCCACCAGATGGCATTCCACCTCTTCTCCCCCGTTGAGCGCACCAGCATCGACAGTAATAAAATTATCACTCAGGCTGGGATATACCCTGGCGCCCGTCAGACTAAAGGAATGATCCCCGAGCGTGGACTTAAATACCGCGACCAGCGTATCAGGGCCCAGAAGCCTGATAGCAGTTGAAGTCAGTGTGGAGTCATCGATGGTTATCCGGCCCCCTTTGGACAGCCAATGGGAAAAGACCTGGTCGTCGACTTTGGAGACAGTATTTACCAACTGGTCCATTTCATCATAATACGTTCCGGTCCAGGGCAGCGTACTGTGCTTAAGCGTATTGAGCGTGATATCGCCCGTTTCCGGGGGATCTGTCATAATGGTCAGCGGGTAGTAATTATCCGGCTCATAGCAGTCCACCAATCCGTCGGCGAGCCTGTTGCAACGGCTTTCGACAAAGCCACGCAGCCGCTCCAGATTTTCATGCCACTCATCCACGCTGCCTCCCCACCGCTGGATATGCCGCGGCATTTCATCTTCGATCTCTGCGATCATCCTGTCAAGTGTCCCGGTCATATTTTCGCAGGTAAAAACAGTGTTCATCAGATCGGCGTACCGGCTGTAATACAGCTGGCGGAACGTGGCGCTTTCCGTAAGCAGCTTCAGCAAGATCTGCTCATGTTTGCCCACATCGGTGCCCCCGAAAAAGGCATTGATATAATGCGCTATCTGCTCGATATCACACGGGAGCGCAGTAGGGCTGACGTTGGGCACACCGCTGTAGTTGATATAATAGTCAAAAGTCGCATCATTGTCCCAGAGCGTGTAACCCCATTTTTTATGACTTCCTTTATTGTTGAGACCGCGCCACCAGCCCGTATTGTAGTTGAGCCAGTCGGATGCGACGACATTGAGATTCATAATAAAGTAGTCGGATAAGCTGATGAGATCGATAGTCTGATCAGCCCTGGAGTAATTAGCCTCCTGCGACATATCATTGTTAAGGATAAAGTCCCGTATCTCCCGCCAGTCAGAGATCGCCTTGTCACCGCCATATTCAGCCCAGGTATAAGACCAGGTCTGGAGATATTGCAGCTCGTATTTATCCTGCTTATAGTAATGATCGGTAAAATCATGGTCATCCGGCCGCTCTCTGATGGTATACACGCCCCAGTACCTCCCGTTTAGGTACACAATGGCGCGCTGTGGAGTGCGTACGTCCAGCGACATTCCTCCTTCTTTTGACAAGGTGTGCACGTATTCGTCCCTCATATGGGTACTGTAATCATGGTAGCCGTCATTGATAGCCGGATAATTGTCATCGCCGGAAGCCCGGAAAATAAACCGCTGGTATTCCTTCCTGTCCGAAAGGTCGAACAGCGGTTGGTACAACGCAGCGGCGTAGCCCATTTCGTCTCTTGTGATCCAGTCAAGTGACCGCTGATTGAGCACCCAGCTGTCCTGTCCGTGAGAGTTTAGCTCACCATAGCCTGTTGATCTTCGCTGACCTGATCTATCAAAATATTCTATAGAGCCTACAGGTCGCAGCTCTTTATTTCCTTCGGCAAGGTCGATCAGGCGATCAGCGGCAACTGAAAATACCGGCAACGAAAATTTATCCTTAATAAAATAAGTATTGAAGTCGATGAAGCCGGGGATGATGAGGGTATCGTCGCAAAAAGCCCTTAGCTTCAGAATCGTCGTCTCCGTGATCACAAGGCTGTCGGGAAACTTCTCCGAGGTTAGCCGCGGCTCCCTCCCGGTCGTTGTGTATCTTACGGTATAGTTAGCCGGTAAAGGGCTGACCAGCCTGACGACGATCGTTGTATCATAGAAGCCGCCTTTGACACTTGCCTCCGGTGTGGGCGCAAAGCCGGTAAACTGGAATTCCTGATCTTCGCCATTCGACCTGTTGGGAGTCGGCAGCTTGGTATATACCCATTCAGGGCTGCCGTCGTTTTTGCGGCAGATACTCTGCTCCTGCTGGATAATAGCAAGCTTGTATTTATCGACGATGGTCTTGTCGGGCTTTGAAAGGATGACATAATCCTCCTGTTCGGTCTGGTTGAGCTTCCAGTCGGCATGAAGATAACCTCCCTTAAACTCGTTCCTTCCTGATGCAAAAACGACCAGGAACCCTCTTGGATCTATCTTAACGCCTGCCGGTATCTTCCATTTGGTCGGCTTATTGTCATTATCAGATAAGTACCAGCCTTCGAGGTTGACTTCCGTATCACTGTCATTGTACAGCTCTATCCAGTCCTCAAATTTACCATAATTATCAGGGTAAGTCTTCAGGTTTGTTGCCGAATATTCATTGATGACGACCTGGGCTGAGGTATGCAGGATCCCGAAAAATATAAACGCAGATAGTGTAAGTATTCCCTTCATAGATATAGGATAAGATTATTTGTATAAATATATAAACATTATGCATATAAGAGACAAAATGTAACGTCCGTGAATATTTTACCCCAAAAAGCAGATTATTACGATTTGTGCCCGGACATCCGGACCATAGTGGCGTGACCCGTATTGCAGTGCTCCTAATTATAACCACTGACGTTGACATCGGTGTCAAAAACGCAGCTCTATCTACCTTATTTTCTGGTAAACCGGTTCATGGTTTCGGTGATTCCGATCGTTCCGAAAGCGAGGACGGCTTTGCCCGCATGTTCGATAATAGCGGGCAGCTTTTCAGCTTCTTCCTTATTCCATTTGCCCAGCACATAATCGACCTGGCGGCCTTTGGAAAAGTCAGCGCCGATGCCGATCCTGATACGGGCATAATTGTGGTTACCCAGGATCTCGCTGATATTTTTCAGCCCGTTATGGCCGCCGTCGGAACCGTTGGGTCTGATCCGCACGCTGCCGAAAGAGATATTAAGATCATCCGTAACGACGAGCATCTTGTCGGGCGGAACAGAGAGCTTCTGCATCCAGTAACGGATGGCCTTACCGCTCAGATTGACATAAGTGGAAGGCTTCAGCAGGTAGAAAGCCCGTCCTTTGTGCTTAACGACGGCTAAATCGCCGAGGTGTTCGTGCTTGAATTTTTCCCCGGCATCAGCAGCCAGTTTGTCGACCACATCAAAGCCGATATTGTGCCGGGTACCGTCGTATTCGGCACCCATATTGCCGATCCCGGCTATGAGGTATTTCATTTCGTCGTTATTGAGCGTACGTTTTCTAAAAAAATCAAAAAGTCCCATTTGGGTGACAAAAATAGAATGGAAGTATCGAATAAAATGGTAAGAAAAGATGTTTTTTCTCTTTTACAAAATATCTTGTTTTATGTTTGTGCTGTTTTTCATACATTAAAAGGCCGTCAGGGTATTGGTTATTTCCTTGATCTTCACCCTTTTGACTACCCGGATGTTTGATGTATGATCTACGATCCGGCCGTCTGATGTACCTGGATCATTTTTTCATAGTTAAATGACACACAAGTTTATGGGTCAAAAATTATTAATCGTAGAGTCGCCTGCCAAAGCCAAAACAATAGAAAAGTATCTTGGGAAAGACTTTGTGGTCCGGTCCAGCTTCGGGCATGTACGTGACCTGGACAAAGGCCAGCAGGGTATTGATATAGAAAATAACTTCAAACCCAATTACGTCATCACACCCGATAAGACCAGGGTGGTTCGTGACCTCAAGGAAGCTACCAAAAAGTCGGATGAGGTATGGCTGGCGACGGACGAAGACCGGGAAGGAGAAGCTATCAGCTGGCATCTGTGTGAAGTTCTGGGCCTCGATCCCCGCACAACCAAACGGATCGTTTTCAGGGAGATCACCAAAACGGCTATACAAAACGCCGTCAATAATCCGCGTAAGCTTGACCTCGACCTAGTCAATGCCCAGCAGGCACGCAGGGTGCTGGACAGGTTGGTAGGCTTTGAGCTTTCAGAGGTTCTGTGGCGTAAGATCAAGGCGTCGTTGTCTGCGGGCCGTGTTCAATCGGTAGCTGTCAGGCTGGTGGTCGACCGGGAGCGTGAGATCATGCGGTTTGTGATAGAAACTTTCTTCAAGGTCAAGGCGACCTTTCCGGTATCTACCGGAAAGGAAAAAACAGCCTTTCTCACAGCAGAGTCTGACCGGAAGTTCAAAGGAGAGAAAGATGCCAGGGAATTCCTGGAAAAATGTATAGGCACCACCTACCATGTAGATAACATAACGGTCAAACCCGGTACACGGAAGCCCGCGCCTCCGTTTACCACATCGACCTTACAGCAGGAAGCGAGCCGCAAGCTGGGATTCTCCGTCAAGAGGACCATGATCGCAGCGCAGAGGCTATACGAGTCCGGGCTTATCACCTATATGCGTACCGATTCGACCAACCTAAGTGAAACAGCTCTCGTCGATATAGCCCGCAATATTGAGCTCAATTTCGGCAGCAACTATGTGCAGACACGCCGTTATAAGACCAAGAACGATTCAGCGCAGGAAGCGCACGAAGCCATCCGGCCCTCCTATATCGAAAACAAGTCGGTTCAGACAGGCGATAAGGACCAGGAAAGATTATATGAGCTGATCTGGAAGCGCACCATTGCCTCACAGATGGCCAATGCCATATTGGAAAAAACAGAAGTCGACGTGGCCATAGCCGCGCATCCCGGTCACCTGCTCAAAGCGACGGGTGAGGTGGTCAAATTTGACGGCTTCCTGAGAGTGTACTTCGAATCCGTAGATGATGAGGAAGATGATACGCTCAATACGCTACTTCCGCCCGTGACAAAGGGGCAGATGCTGAAGCTCAATGAAATGACGGCGACCCAACGGTTTTCCAAGCCGCCTGCACGCTATACGGAAGCAAGCCTGGTCAAAAAAATGGAGGAGCTGGGTATTGGCCGGCCTTCGACCTATGCGCCGACCATCTCCAAGATCATGGAAGAAAACCGCGGTTATGTCGTAAAAGAGTCCCGCGAAGGCGTCAAACGCGATTACCAGGTCCTGACGCTAAAGGATGACAGGATCGCCGGAGCAGTACAGTCAGAAAATACCGGCGCGGCTAAAAACCAGCTATTTCCGACCGATATGGGCATGCTTGTCACCGACTTTCTCATAGAGCATTTTGAGAAGATCCTGGATTACCACTTTACAGCGGAGATCGAAAAAGAATTTGACGTCATAGCTGAAGGTGACCTCGAATGGGTCAGGATGATCCGTTCATTCTACAACCCCTTCCACCTGACCGTTGAAAAAACGAAGGATTCAGCAGCCAGGGCAACCGGTGAACGCATCCTGGGTACCGACCCTACTACCGGCCGGTCCGTTCTGGTCAGGTTGAGCAGATTCGGCAAGCCGATCGTACAGATCGGTAAGGCCGAAGAATTGGACGAGGATGAAAAACCACAATATGCCAACCTGAAACCCGGACAGTCACTCGAGACGATCGATTTTGAAGAAGCTATGAGCCTCTTTGCCCTGCCGAGAGACCTCGGTGAGCATGAAGGGGAAACGGTCACCGTCAACATAGGCCGCTTCGGCCCTTACGTCAAGATCGGCGAGGCCTTTGTCAGCCTTCCTAAAGGGGAAGATCCCTATACAGTCGATCTGGACCGGGCCATCGAGATCATTGAACAAAAGAAAAAGGCCGATGCTCCTGTCGGAACCTATGAAGGCAAGCCGGTCACCAAAGGTGCGGGACGTTTTGGCCCCTTCATCAAGTGGAATGACCTGTATATCAACATACCCCGGCGCTACAATCCCGAGACCCTTACACAGGCCGAAATGAATGAGCTTATTGCTGCCAAGCTCGACAAAGAAGCCAATCGCTATATCCGTCATTGGGAAGCAGATAAGATCGCCATTGAGAACGGCCGGTGGGGACCTTTTATACGTTTTGGCAAAAAAATGTTCAAGCTTGGCAAAAATAAAGATGGACAGAACTATACTCCCGAACAGCTTGAGCATATCAGCCTGGAGGAAGTCAAGGCCATTATCGAAGCGCAGGAGCCCGGTACCTTTGAGAAAAAAGCCAAAGCTCCTGCAAAAGCAACAGCTAAAAAAACAGCTGCAAAGACCAGATCATCTGCGGCCAGAACTACCAGAACAAAGGCTAAAAAATAGCCGGATCCATGCAGGCCATCCTACTTGCAGCGGGTTTGGGTACGCGATTACAGCCGCTCACCAATGACAGGCCCAAAGCCCTGGTACAATGCGGTGAGAAAACCCTCCTGGACCACGCCATTGGCTACCTGATCACACAGGGCATCAGCTATGTTATAGTCAATGTGCATCATTTCGGAGATCAGATCATAGATCATATCAGCCGACGGTCCTACCCGGTTCCCGTCGTGGTATCGGATGAACGTGAGCTCCTCATGGATACCGGCGGTGCGCTGGTAAGTGCGCTTCCACTTATGAACGATGAAAGGGAGATCCTGATCTTTAATACCGATGTGCTCACCAACCTCGAGCTCCGTGGCATGTACCGAAAACATGAAGAAGAAGGACTCGACGCGACATTGCTCGTAGAGGATCGTGAAAGCAGCCGCAAGCTTGCCTTTTCCGAAAAAGGCCTGCTGACCGGCTGGAAGAACTATAAAACAGGCGAGACGATCGGCGACATACAGGAAGAGTCCGCGATGATGGCCTTCGGCGGCATCCATATCATCAGCCTGGATATGATCCGGGATTTTCAACGGCAATCCGGAACACGGCCTTTTTCTGTTATAACGGCCTATCTCAACGCCACTGAACGCTTCAGAATAGGCCGGTATATCATACCGGAAGGTACTATCTGGCTGGAAACAGGAAGTCCTGAACGCCTGGAAGCATCCGCCAGCTACTTACATCGGCTTGGATGATCAACGAATGAGGGTCACTCCGCCACGCAATTCCTGTTCGGAGCCGTTGCCTGACCTGATCCTGACATAATAGCTATATACACCGTTCGGTAAGGACTGACCGTTTTTATTGCCATCCCAGCCTTTGTCCGCATCCTTTGTCTCAAATACCTTTCCTCCATAACGGTCGTATATGATCATTTGGTATTCCGTCATGCTTTCCTTAAAATAGAACACCGGCATAAACTCGGGATTGACACCGCCCACGATAAAAGCATTGGCCATATATGCCCCTGCCGTCTTTTCCACACAAGCGATATTGGAGCGGACATTCGTATCGAACTGCCTGCCACCGCAATTTAATTCCAGGTCGGCGGTAACAATGTAACAGTATCTTGTGTCCACATCCTGCCCTTCTATGAGCCTGTCGGTATAAGCAGTAAATCCGGCATCACCCTGGGAAACAAGTTCAGTAACACCGGAGAGAGAAATCCTTTCCAGCCGGTAGCCCCGGACAGTGGCATTTTCCCATTCCGCTTCATTCCAGCTAAGGTTGACAAGATTGTCAGGAGTGAGCTTAGCCAGTATGACCAGATTATTGATCGTATTGGAGACAACGCGATTACCACAGGCATCAACGGATATAAGGCGCATATAACGTACTTCCTGAAGGTCAAAAGGCGAATAGGCTCTGTTTTTCCCGGAAAGTGACAAGGGAGATTCGGGAGCATTATCAAGGGAAGAAATATCATCCGCCTGCTGCAAAAACAGGTTTGTAACGGGGATCTCATCATTGGTATGGAGCGTCAGGTATACCGAATCAAGAATAAGATCAAACGCCGGCGTGAGAAATTCGGTCAGGCAGAGTGAAGTAATGGTTTTGTTTTTTTTGGAATGAAGACAATATTGATTGGAATAACTCAGCCTGTTCTGACCGGCTTCCTGCGCTTCGACTCGAAAGCAATACTCGGTATCGTCCTCGATATTTTCAATGACAAAAGCATTACCGGTTGTATTTTGAGCAACGGCTTCCGGGCCGCCGTTCTTTGACAGGAGCAACGTATAATTGGTCTGCCCGGCCCAGCCTACATACGGCGTAAAAGAAAGATGGATGGACTGGGTGCAGGTATCGACCATTCCTGCCAGGAGGATCGTGGAGTGAGGCTCCGAGAATACGCTCGTGCCTCCGCATCTGTCCAGTGCCGTAATGTAATAGGTATAGACCGAGTCGGAAGTGCTTTTGTTTGTATCGGTAAAGCTCAGCGTCATTACAGTATCCAGGGCCTGAACAGCGCCGCCTCCCAGTCCCTTATATATAATGTAAGCGTTCGTCTCCGGGCTCAGGCCCTGTAACCATGAAAGGGTTACCTCATCATTAAGGACAGATACGACCTGAATATTGACCGGCAGCGGTGAGGCACTATCCAGCGTATCGGACGAAAGCGGGCTCTGGCCCGGACAGGCTGCTACTGTCTGCATATAGTAATAGATCACGCCCCCCGGGCTGTTGGTAAAAACAAACTCTGTCTGGCTCAGATCCGTGATCGTGGTAAGAAGAACATACGGACCATTATAATTCTGAGAATAGTATAGCTCGTAAGCCTGGACAGGCCCGCAACCCACGGCGGGAAGATCCCAGCGAGCCGTATCCCCTTTGATACAATAAAGATGCGGAGCAGGAATTTGTCCGAAGGCAGAAAAACAGCTGATCAATAAAATACAAAGGAAAGTTATCCTGTAACAATATTTCATCCGGGTTATTTTCGGGTCAAAGTTAGAACGAAAATCTGGTACGCCTGAATTGTATTAATATTTAAAATAAAAATAAAAAAAGAGGCATCCGCAGACGCCCCTTTCCTTAATTATTGAATGAAACTTTTACCTGATTAATGTAAGATCACCTTTGATCTCGATCGGCTCTCCGTCGATGGTTTTGAACCGGGCAAAATAGACATACACACCCGGATTGCATATCTCGCCTTTAAAATATCCATCCCAGCCAAGGTTCACGTCATTGGGCGGGAAATTGGTCCTGGAAAACACCTGCGCTCCCCACCGGTTAAATATCCTGAACTCATCGACGACAGGAATGGTGTAAGAATCGGTAAAGACCGTGATCCGGTCATTGACCCCATTGCGGTCAGCCGGGCTGAAGATGTTTGGAACGAAAAAGTCGCCCGAGCGTTTTCTCACTCTCACATACACTTCATCATGGGCGGTGCAGCCCTGCGCGCTTGTCACTGTAAATGAAAGCGTGGCAGAATAGGTTGGTATCAGCTGAGGGTTGATGCAGTTATTGCAATCCAGATAGGTAGCTCCCTCCCATGTACCGGGTATCATGCCGGTCGTGTCAAAATCAAACTCCGGTATGAGGTCGTTGTAGGGCTGGCCATATACCAAAACCAGGGTGTCCGGCAGGGTCATGCCTACTTCGTCGGCTTTGTCCAACATACCGGTATAGATTGATTTACAGCCGTTGCCATCGGTTACCTCTATATTGTACTGGCCTGAAGAAAGATCGTCAAATAAAAGACTGGTTGCCGTTACAGGTTTTCCATTGACAGTAAAGGAATAAGGTCCCGTGCTGTTGACAATGGATGAGAAGGAGATCGACCCGTTCTCATCCAGGCAATCCGCATCGGTCAGCTGCGCATCTTTAAACTCCGGATGAGTAATATTGGCTCTTATCTCAAGCGTATCTGAGGCTTTGCAGCCGTTATCTTTGTTGCTGATATGGACCACATACAGTCCTGCCTGATCTATCTCGGGATTCAGGGTATTGGTTCCGTTGACTATGTTGCCGCCTGAAAGGGCTGTCCAGGTAACATCAAAATCCGTTGCATTGGAAACCGTACCCGACAGGACTACCGACTTAATGACACAGTTGAGGATGTCGTCTCCCCCGGCATTGACTACCGGCAGGTCGGTCGAAGCGTTGACCGTAGCCGAAAAGGTATTTTTACAACCGTTATCATTATTGGTGATCTCGATATTATACTGTCCGGGAGCATTGACCGTTATTGCCTGGCCATTACCACCCGATACGATATTTCCACCGACAGTCGACCAGCTGAAACTGTAATTACCCGCTCCCTGCGGACTGAACGTCACCGTGCTTGTTTCCTCCGTACAGGTAAGGTCTGCCGGGGATCCCATGGTACCGTCCGGAGCTTCCTTATCCTCTTCTATGATCACACCACCGGTAGTTACACAGCCCGTCTCCTCGTTGGTTACCGTCAGGTTATATTCACCCGTCTGATCCACTACAATGACAGAGTCAGGACTGACGGTAATGATATTGCCGCCTACCGTCGCCCATGAGATAGTGGGATTCTGACCCGCATTGGTCCAGATAGGAACGATATCCAGCTGGTCAACAAGACAGGTCAGCTTCTGTGTTTGCAGAAAATTGACGATCGGCTTATCATCGTTTTTAAATACCTCAAGGGTATCACGATCCGAACAATTGTTCAGCAGGTTGGTCACGGATATGATGTAGATGCCGGGGCTCGCCACATTGATATTCAGGCCGTTGGCCTGTCCCTGGATATTGCCGTCAGGTGTCGACCAGTTGATTGCTATATCGGTCGCAGCATCATTGGAGTTAAAGCTGCCCGTAGCGGTGGAAAACGGATTATGACAGTCAAGAATAACATCACTTCCCGCTATTGCGTCGGGTTGGTCGGTAGATCCTGTGACCTGAAGCACAATAGTATCTGCGCAACCGTTTACCTCATTTTTAGCGATAAGGGTATAAGTTCCGGTCTGATCGGCCGAGGTTGCCAAGGCATCGACCGGGCCGGTAAAGTTGCCGTCCGGGCTGGTCCATGCGTAAGACATAGTCGTACCCTGATTGCTGATACCGGGATTGAGAGCGATAGTTGTCTGCTGACAGGTAAGTGCCTGATCCGGCAGCTGATCCAGTACCGGGTATTTCACATCATTGCTGACCCGCATCGTGTCGGTCGCAAAACAATGATTGGTCGAATCATACACCCACAGGACATACGTTCCTGCCTGGCTGAGATCCAGATGCAGATCCGAGTCCGTCAGTATATTTTCCGACTGATCTTTCCATTGAAAAGAATAATCGGCAGAGCTGATGTCTATATCGCCCAGGACAGATACAGAAGCGTTGTTGCAATTGAGCACGCCATCGGGGCCGGCATTGACCACCGGCTTGATCTTTGATTCTGATACCGTGATCGAGATCACGCTCTCACAGTCATTTTCATCAAACAGGGTAAGAAAATACTCCCCGGCCTTATCCACCTTGATCTCTGTCAGGGATGTATCACTGATGATGTGCCCATCAGGTGTTGTCCAGGCAAGATGATCGTATTCCGTATCGGATATCGCCGCACTGAGGCGTATGGTGTCATAGGCGCAGTTGATGTCGGAAGTCTTGCTTAGCGCGGCTGTAGTGCCGAAACCCGCCTTTACAATTTTGATGGTAGCCGTATCCGTACAACCGGATATATCGTGCGTCACCGTCAGGAGGTAGGTGCCGGGCTTGTCGATAGCAACAAAGGCCTCATTATTGGAGCCGACGATGCCTCCTGATGAGGAAGACCAGAGATAAGTTATATTAAACGGGCTGGATAATCCCCCGTCCAGCACCATTTCGTCGCTCGCGCAGCTTAGCTGACCATTGGGCATGATGACCGCGGTAGGCGCATCATAAGTCTGCTGGACAGACACCGGGGCAGAGACCATGACACAGTCGAAAGGGAGACCATTGCTCGTACCGTGAAGCGTCATGGTGAGCTGGTAGGTACCTCCCTGGATGACAAGGATCGAATCCGTATCTGCTCCGCTTATAATGAGTCCGTCAGGAGTGGACCACTGGTAGCTGATCTCCGTATCAGAGCCCGGACCGACAGGCAGGTTAGGAACGTAGGCATAAACCCAGGTCCGGTCATTGACACAATCGATGTCATTGTCTTTAAATGTTGTGATAGCCGCATCCAGTACATTCAGATGTAAAGTGATGGCCGTATCACAGTTGATGCCGCTTTTCAGGTACTGATAGGTGCCGGAGCTGGCGTAGCCATTATATGTCTCTCCCGCACATATAACCACCTTGTGAGTCTGGGCGGGCAGCTCTCTCTTCGTCAGCCGGATAGTTCTGGTGGCCGGACAGCCATTGACCCCTATGAAGCTTTCGTAAAATGTGCCTCCGGTAGTATACTCATTCCCGTTCGGTGAAGTATATGCAAAGCCCTCGCAGATCCAATCAATGATCGTCTCATTCATAGCCGGTGTATAGTCGATCTTTGGATTATGACACACCTGGCGAAATTCCGCATTGTCTCCTGTGCTGGAAGTAAAGCCGAAACGCAGCTCTTTATCGGGATCAAACGCATATCCGCCAAAACAATCCGTTACAATGTTGATTACGGTTTCGTTGATGATCATCTGACCGTCAAATTCTACCTGGACAATTGCGAGATTCGGATCCCAAAAGAACCGGAATGAATGATCACTACCATCGGCAAATTCGGGTAGACCCGGCACCGGGAACGGGCCGGCAACCGGTGTTGTAAAATCACCGTTTTTAAATATAGTAATATGGTCTTGCGGTATATCAGGGGTTAAGCCCGTCCCATCATCCCAGGTGTCAAACTCGACGATCAACGAATTGGGGATCCCTTCCGCTCCCAACCCATAGCCTCCGTTTCCACATCCAGCCGCACTGGTTGTAAGGACAAAGGCCATCCCGTTCCTTGCATCCGCTCCCAGGCTACCAAAATTGAGCGTAAATGACAAATCGACGGTAGGAAAAAATTGTAAATTAAAGCCCGCCAGCTTCTCGTAGAAAGCACATCCCTCCCCGTTTGGCTGGCTCCCGAACGACACACAGTCATTACTGCCGGGAGAAACCTGGGCATCGCCGCCCGTATCACCGAAGTGTTCGTAAAAATCATCGCTGAGGATCACAGAAAAGTTATTATAAGGAGGTGGCAAAGGCTCTTCCGACCACACACGAAGCATATACGGAGCACCGACACTCAGGTCCTCCAATGTAACGGAAGGATTCTTATTGGCTCCACAGCTCATCGAAGCGACACAAATAACGGGTATAAGCGCATTGGGGCATTTACCGGTAAGCACCTGAAAGGCAAGATTGCCACCGGTCCCATTTACCTGGATCGTCATGGTAGAACTGGTAGCAAAAAATCTGTAGACGCGATCATATCCCAGGTAAGTAGCACAGGATGGCTTGGGAAGCTCTGAATTGGAGGCAGGATCAAACTGAAACCAGTAACACCGGTTAGGAATAAGGATCGGAGCATTGCAATCCGGCGGAGCAGCGCGTAAAGAAGAAGTAAGGGTCAATATGAGAAAAAATAGAAGTAAATTTCTTATCATATGTCGCAATTGAGGTATTTATGGAATAGTTAAAATGTGAAATATCTGCAGCTTCTTCTTTTCTGACCTGTCCGGCAAAGTTACTTTTAGTACTTATACCGTGAATATAATCAACCGGTTGCCTATTTATACTTAAAATACAAATAAATACGCTGATTTTCTGCTCCTAAGACCTGTTCTATCCTAATGACGATCTTTTAACTCCATCGGTTGTAATATCTTAGAGTAAGTTTTTTGGCCAAACGCTGCTTCTTCCAACAGTTTTTTCAAGATTCTCCAAAAACCGGAACAATATTCCATCGATCCCAATTCATACAAAATAAAATACCCCGTCGATCTGACAGGGTATGTTGTAACTATTCCGGAGCAGCCCGGTCTTCTCACAGCGTTCCTCTCAGCTCCTGTTCTCTCTCGATAGCTTCAAACAAGGCTTTGAAATTGCCTTTGCCAAACGAGGTTGCCCCCTTGCGCTGGATGATCTCAAAAAAGACGGTCGGACGGTCCTGTACCGGCTTGGTAAAGATCTGGAGCAAATATCCCTCGTCATCCCGGTCGACCAGGATATTAAGTCTTTTCAGCTCATCGATAGGCTCGTCGATATGGCCCAGACGGTCAAAAAGGTCTTCGTAATAGGTATTTGGCACAACCAGGAATTCGACGCCGTTCTTACGCAAACCATCTACCGTAGCGATGATATCATTGGTCGCAATGGCAATGTGCTGCACACCGGAAGTTTTATAAAAGTCAAGGTACTCCTCGATCTGCGACTTTTTCTTACCCTGTGCAGGCTCGTTGATAGGGAACTTGACATACCCGTTGCCATTGGAGACGACCTTACTCATCAGGGCTGTGTATTCCGTAGAGATGTCATTATCGTCGAAGGTGATAAGCAGCCGGAAACCCATGACATCCTCATAGAACTTGACCCAGCTGTTCATCTGCCCCAGCTCCACATTGCCCACACAATGGTCGACATACATAAAGCCGAGCGGCTCTACCGGGCGCTCTGACTTATAAGGGACATAGCCTGGCATAAAAGGTCCGCTATAGTCATTGCGTTCTACAAAGGTATGGATGGTATCTCCATATGTTTTGATCCCCGAAAGTGTCACCTTTCCAAATTCGTCTTCGATGGTGTAGGGCTCAAATGCTGATTCTGCACCACGTGAGGTGGTGACCTCATAGGAGGTTACCGCATCGTCGACCCAGAGAGCAAGGACCTTGACGCCGTCCCCATGGAGGGCGACGTGCCTGGATATTTCGTGCTCCGGATGCAGCGCCGAAGTCAGAGCAAAACGGATCTTTCCCTGCTGCAGGACATAGGAAACCACATCGCGGCTTCCCGTTTCAGGCCCTTTATAGGCGACAAGCTCAAAGCCGAAGGCCGCCTGGTAATACATGGAAGCCTGCTTGGCATTGCCCACGTAAAATTCGATGTGGTCAGTCCCGTTGAGCGGCAACAGGTCTTTCAGGGTCTCTTTATTTTCTTTAATTAAAGTATCCATGAGATATATTATTTTTCAGATTTTTAAATATTTCAGTCAAGCCAGCTTTGGTAATAGGTCGGATCTTCGATAGCCACAGCATCTTTGGTCATAAATAGCGGGGCAAAGGTATCGATCATCACTGCGAGCTCTTCCGTGCCACGGGCGCCTATGCTCTTTTCGATCGTTCCGGGATGCGGACCATGGGGAATACCGCCAGGATGCAGGGTGATCATTCCCTGCTCCACGTGTTTGCGGCTCATAAAATCCCCGTCCACATAATACAGCACTTCATCGCTGTCGATGTTGCTGTGATAGTAGGGTGCCGGAATAGCCAGCGGATGATAGTCATACAGGCGCGGCACAAAGCTGCAGATAACAAAGCCCCTGGTATGAAAGGTCTGGTGTACGGGAGGCGGCTGATGCACACGGCCCGTGATGGGCTCAAAGTTATGAATGGAAAAGATATAGGGATAATGATAGCCATCCCAGCCTACGACATCAAACGGATGATCGAGATATTCGTAAGGATACAGCTTGTCTTTCTTCTTAATAAAAAACTTAAAGGCGCCCCGCTCGTCAACCGGTTCAGGAAGTACCGGCTTGATAATGTCCCTTTCGCAAAATGGTGCGTGCTCCATAAGCTGGCCGTATTCACTGCGATAACGTTGGGGTGTGGTGACAGGAGCCGTGGATTCTATAATGAGCAACCTGTTGTCCCCATTATCAAAAGAGATCTGGTAGATGGTTCCCCGGGGCACGACGACATAATCACCATACCGGAATTCCAGGATCCCATAGTTGGACTGGAGCCTGCCGCTGCCTTTGTGAATAAAGATCACCTCATCACAATCCGCATTTTTGAAAAAATATCCATCTGTTCCCCGGGTTGGTGCCGCCAGGGACAGCCTGCAGTCATTGTTGAACAGGACCACGGTCCTCGATTTGAGGTAATCATCGGCCGGTTCAATATCGAATCCTTTGAGGCTGCGGTGTTTCAGCTCCTTGTTGTCAGCTCTGACAGGAGCTACATCGACCGGCTCACCCACCTGTGTGATGCGGGTCGGGGGATTGACATGATACAGCAGGCTGTATTTGTCATGGAAGCCTTCCGTAGAAAAAAGCTCTTCCCTGTATAATGAGCCATCCGGTTTTTTAAACTGGGTATGTCTCTTTGGGGGAATTTTTCCGGCACTGTGATAATGCATGACAATTAGAATATTTATAGCCACAAATTTATTAAAAAATAGCTCTGGTAGAACAATTTTATTAGATATTATTTCTACAAAACATTAAAACAAAGAATATTATTTTGACAACAAAAACATTTATTATCCATAATTCCGATTTTCAAAAAATGGAATCAACCAAGTTATTTAACTTTTTTCAAACATTTTTTCAAATTGTTTAAATTATTTATTAAACTATTTGTTTAAAAATATAACGTTCATTTATTCCTCATCCTGTAATAAAAAAACAATTCCGGGAGAAAATGGTGTCATAGCACCTGTACAAAGAGGAATAGCCACGATTAAAGCAACAAGAGGGTCACCGGATAGAAGAACCGGCAATAATGATCTTCAGTCTCTCTCGATTGCTTCCCTGATAGTATTGCGCTGTAAAGATTTATCCATGACCGGCCGTAATTCTGAATAAAAATTCAGAATTTTACCTGGAAAATTGTCTTCCTCATGAACGATCTTACCACTCCCTATTATGCCGTTATTTTTACCTCATACAGAACAGAGGGGGACGAAGGCTATGAAGCTATGGCCGAAGAGATGGTTCGCCTGGCCGCTCAGCAACCCGGCTTCCTCGGGGTCGAATCAGCCAGAAGCGGGCTGGGCATAACGGTAAGCTACTGGGAAAGTCAAGAAGCAATCAAAGCCTGGAAGGCTCACTCGAGACATGCGCTGGCGCAGTCGCTAGGAAGGAAACAATGGTACTCGGGATATAAGGTAAGAATATGCCGGGTCGACAGAGAGTATGGCTTCGGCGACCTGGAGTCCTGAAGAAGACCAGCTATCAGTCGACGATCATCTCCAGCCTGTTGAGCTCCTGCTGCCTGATATTGGCCGGCAGCTCGCGGAATTCGTACTGCTGATTGCGCAACTGTGGTATATATCCGGCATCGCGTATAGCGTCCTGGATACCATTGGCCGTAAAGCGAAAAGCCGCTCCCGCCGCTGACACGACATTTTCTTCGATCATAATGCTGCCGAAATCATTTGCTCCGGCATGCAGGCTCAGTTGGCCTACCTTTTTACCGACGGTCAGCCAGCTTGCCTGGATATTGGTAATGTTGGGCAGCATGATACGGCTCATGGCGATCATACGCACATATTCATCACCGGTGCAGGTGTTACGTGCGCGTTTAAGCTTCCTCAGCATGGTCGATTCATCCTGGAAAGGCCATGGAATGAAGGCCAGGAAGCCTTTGGCATCGGCAGGCTTTTCAGACTGTACCTGACGGAGATCGGTAAAATGCTGCATACGCTCAAGATTGGTCTCTACATGCCCGAACATCATCGTCGCGCTTGTAGTCAGGCGCAGCTGATGGGCGGCACGCATGACATCCAGCCACTCCTGCCCGCCACACTTACCCTTGCTGATGAGGCGACGAACCCGATCGGAAAGTATCTCGGCGCCGGCGCCCGGCAGGGAATCCAGCCCTGCCTCCTTCAACGCAGACAAAACTTCCGTATGTGTAGACTTTTCCAATTTGGCAATATGCGCAATCTCAGGAGGACCAAGGGCATGCAGCTTCAGCGTTGGATACAATGACTTCAGCTCTTTAAAAAGATCGACATAAAAAGCCAGTCCCAGGTCGGGATGATGTCCACCCTGTAACAATAGCTGATCGCCACCATAATCAAAGAGTTCGTCAATTTTAACCTTGTACTCATCGATGGTCGTAATATAAGCCTCGGCGTGTTTTGGAACACGGTAGAAGTTACAGAATTTACAATTGGCTATGCAGACATTGGTCGTATTGCTGTTGCGGTCGATGATCCAGGTCACGATATTTCCAGGTACGTGGTGCTGCCGCAGGGCATTGCCGGTATAGATCAGGTCGGCAGTAGAAGCATTTTCAAATAAAAAGACTCCCTCTTCAGGTGTGAGCCATTCAAGCCTCAGGGACCGGTCTAATAAGTTCTGAATATCCATTTGTTCAAAGATAAACAAGGTTTAGGGGAAATAGTTAATGTATAACGGATATTTGAAGAAGACTCGCTGCTGTCGAACAAAGAGCCCATTAGTCCTTTCCGGCACTTCTTACTCTTTAAGATTATATTTTAAAATTCCAATCCAGGACAATATGAGGAAACTAAAGGCAAAACAGCCAATCTATCTGTCTTCAAGTGTTTCACCACATATCCCATAATCTAAAAAATCTTCATATCTCTCGCCTGTCCATGCGTTGATCTTTATCCTTCTCGCCTGTCTGATAAAACAACTGTCTCTTTCTTCTTCCTTAATGACCATTTCGAGAATAAAATATAATCTTCCATCAAAGTCATCCGTCGGTTCATATTCAAACTTCGAATTGAAATCTTTGTGACTTATGTTAAACCCGGCTTCTTTAGCAGTCTCTTCCCAGTATTTTACCGTAGAGTGAAAGTCTTTACCATTCCTTTTATCTAAGCCCGGGCATATACAGCATATTTTGTGGTCTCCATACATTTCTGACCGGTTGGACCATATTTCTCCTTTTTCATCTATAACAAAATGAAATATAGGATATCTTATCCCTGACAATTTTATATCATACCAAAGATCAGAAAACTGTAACCGGCCCATGTTGCTGCTTGACAGAGCATAATTATAAGATGCACAGCGACGCGGATAATTATCTGAGGTAAAGAAACCGGATTTTTCCTGGTTAAAAACAACATAACTGCTGAAAAATGCTTCACCGTATACCTCTATCAATTTTTTACCGGCTATCTGAGTGGCAGCTTCAATTTTTTCCAGATTATTCTTTGCCAGGAAAGGCTCCCCATCAACCAGGCAGCTATCAAAATCAACTTCCCTGACCGTCTTGCCCTTCTCGTTATACTCAAACCATTTTCCGACACGAAATTTGTCATTGTGATAGATATTGCTATTCGAAAGATTTTTTTCAAACTGGTATTTTCCGGACTCAGCCAGGAATTTTTTAGCTGTCCACTTCCATTTCTTATACTCCAGGAACAGGCTGCTCTCTGACCAGGAAAGCTGTATTATATATCCTTTTGTTCTGGAAAAATAAAACGACTCATAGGAATCGCCGTTCGCGCCTCTAAAATAGGTGTACAAGGAGTCCTCTTCATTAGTCAAGCCGCTAAAAGGCGATTCAAGATTTGAGTTGATGTCATACTCTTTGCATAGCACCTTTTTCTTTTTCAGAAAATAGGTTTTCTCACGTACCTTTTTTTCCCATTTTTCGGTTTTAACTTTATCAAACCTGGGAAAAGGAGGTAACACAAAACTTTGACCTGCCAAAGCCAATGGAGTTAGATGCAAAATAAGTGTGAAAGCCCTTTGTAAAGCAATCCGATTTTTCATTAAACCTACTTTAAAGTTATGTGGTATTTTCTCAACAAAAACGGGTGTATGTAAGCCAATCTTAATCATCCGGATATATTATCCTCCATTCAGGCTCATCCTTACTTTCTTCTCCAGCTCGGCAACCGTGCCCTTAAAATCCGGATCGGTATCCATCATGTCCTGGACAGCTTTACAAGAGTATATCACGGTGCTGTGATCCTTACCTCCAAAGCTCTCACCAATGTTTTTGAGGGAGTTATTGGTAAAGTTTTTGGCAAGATACATCGAAAGCTGGCGTGCGATGACAATGGAGCGTTTTCTGCTGGTACCATGCAATTTTTCAATAGGGACTTTGAAATAATCAGCTACGAGCGTCTGTATGTTTTCGACCGTAACCTCACGATTAAGCTGATTGACAAACTTGTTGATCACTTCTTTTGCCAGGTCGATATCAATGCTTCTGTCATCCAGGCTTGAAGTAAACACCAGGGAGATCAGCATACCTTCCAGCTCACGGATATTGGATTGGATATTATAACAGATAAACTCGAGCACATCTTCCGGAACCTTGTACCCTTCTGCTTCCACCTTTGATTCTGCTATTGCCACGCGGGTCTCAAAGTCAGGAACTTCCATTTCGGCGGTCAGGCCCCACTTGAAGCGGGAGATCAGGCGTTCCTCCATCTTGACCATGTCCTTGGGTGCGCGGTCGGAGGTGATGACGATCTGTTTCTGATTCTGGTGGAGCTCGTTGAAGATGAAAAAAAACGTTTCCTGTGTTTTCGGCTTTTCGCTCAGGAACTGGATGTCGTCGACGATCAGCACGTCCAGGGAATTGTAGAGCAATGAAAGGTCACTGATGGTGCCTGTCTTGAAAGCATATACGATCTGATTGGTCAGCTTTTCGCAGGAGACATATTTTACGCGTTTTTTGGGATATTTATCACGGATCTTATTCCCGATAGCATGCGCTAGGTGTGTTTTGCCAAGCCCTGAACCGCCATAGAGAAACAATGGATTGAAAGAGGTCGTCCCTGGCCTTTCGGCGATGGCGAGACCTGCCGTGCGTGCCATCTTATTACATTTACCTTCGATGAGATTATCGAAGATAAACTTGGGATTGAGCTCACTCTCAAAGGCAGCTTTTTTGATACCCGGAATGACAAAGGGGTTTTTGATCTTGCCGAAATCGATGTCAGGCTTGTCCAGCTCCACTTCACCGTCCTCTGTAGCTGTATCGTTCTTAGGAGCAGGAGCCTCGCCGGTTACGGGGATCTCGTACTCCAGCTTACCGGCAGGGCCGATGGTCGTTTTAATCGCTTTTTTGAGGATGCTGATAAACTGATCCTCGAGCATTTCATAGATATACTGATTAGGAACCTGGATGGTCAGCACCTGATTTTCAAACCTGATAGGAACGATGGGTTGAAACCAGGTCTTATAACCCTGTTCAGAGATATTTTCCCTGATCAGTCTCAGACAATCATTCCAGATCGATGTATGGTTGACAGGCATTGAATTAAACACAAGTTAACAATTTTTTATTTGCACGCCGACGCAGGCTTTGGCTCAAAGCTTTTGACAGGCGGAAGTTTAGCTAATTTAATGTAAAACGGGTTTTGAGCCGGGACGGGCGACAAATATCAATAAACTTTGACGTATGACAAACAAAATGGGGATTATTTATGAAGAAAACTTTACATTCAAAAAATAACAATATATAGAACTTTCAACCTATTGATATATCCGTTAAAGATTCATTGTTAATTACTTCCTCACCCATAAATTATCACAGCTTACGCAGCTTTTTTTACTACCTTTTTCGAATGTAATGTCGATGCGGCCCAGGCGGATACCTGCCCAACCGACCTGGTTGATCATAACCGTTTCCCCTTCAAGATTCCTGACCAGCTCCGGCTTGTCCAGGAAGGTATGGGTATGGCCGCCCAGGATCAGATCGATGTCTTTGGAATTTTCAGCGAGACGGATGTCGCTTACCTTATCTTCCCTGTATTTAAACCCGAGATGTGAAAGGCAGATAACAAGATCGCACTTTAGGTCGTGGCGGAGGATAGCGGCATTTTTATTAGCTTCCAGGATCGGGTCGAGGTATAACAGGCCACCGGTCTGCTTTTCGGTCACAAGACCTTTCAGATCAATACCCACACCGGTCACGCCGATCTTCAATCCTCCCCTGTGAAAGACTTTGTACGGCAAGGCGCGGCCCTTCATGGCCGTATCCCTGAAATCATAATTGGCATTGATCATCGGGAACTTCGCCAGGTCCTGGAGCTCTGCCAGATGCCCGATGCCCGTGTCAAAATCATGATTGCCCAGAGTTGCGGCATCATAAGCCATGTCATTCATCATCTCATACTCGGGTGTTCCACCGAAGAGGTTGAAATATGGCGTTCCCTGTACAATATCCCCGCTGTCAAACAGAAGGGCGTTCTTCTCTTCAGACCGTATTTTTTTGATAAGGGCAGCCCTTCTGACCACACCGCCCAGTCCCTGGTACTTGGTACCATCTGCCGGAAAGGGATCGAGTCTGCTATGCACATCATTGGTATGCAGGATCGTGAGGCGGATTATCTCTCCTTTATCCATGCCGAAAAGGCTTGAGTTCATACCGGACATGTAGAGCGCTGCGCCGCTCAATGTCATATTGTAGAGAAATTTTCTTCGATTCATGCCGAACCTGTTGTTTTTTAGTTGATTAATAAGATCTTATTCCTGCCCCGATGATCAATCGGTTATTCTTCTTTCAAGCTTTGCGGTCACGCTCTTTCCCTGGGCCTGCATCCTGAGGAAGTAATCCGTCATCGCGTCTCTGACCAGGACACCTGTAAGGATCTTCGGTGCCTCGACCAGCTCCACATAGTTATCACCACCATTGGCCATAAAATCATTAACAGCGACCAGATATTCCTTTTCCGGCTGAACCGTATTGCCCTTTATGAGCAGGTTCCCGATCTTCTTATCGATGATGGTCATCTGCACACCATGGCTCACGGGCACACCGCCCTCCGCCGCAATACGTTCCATCAGCCTGATCACCTGGTCGCCCTTGAGCCTCACGATGACGATCTCGTTGTCGAACGGCATGATCTCATACATCAATCCTTTGCGGATATCTCCTGCACCCAGCGTGGGGATACGGATACCTCCCAGGTTTTGGATAGCATAGTCCACCTCCAGGCCGCTCTGCTCAATGGCCCTGTCGAGGATGATGTCGCTGATAAGGTTGCCCAGCTTGCTTTCGGGTCTTCCCTTCGACATCGGTTCGTCAGTATGTCCTACAATAACGTTCATCTTTTCACTGAGTTGGTCGCGGTATGTGGACAGCCGGACCTCCATCTCCGGTGATTCAGGGCTGGTCTTTGCCTCGATTACAGTATAGGAAGGCGTAACAGTGGCGAGTTGCTGCTGTGAACGGCATGCCGTAAACGACAATATTCCTGAAACAAGCAGGAGCGGAAAGTATTTCCTGGCATTAATCATCATCTGATCGAATTGAAGATGCAAATTACGAAAAAAGTGGAAAGTACAGGGGCATGTTAACGCTCTCGCGGCTCCCTGCCCGGCCCTCTAAACCTTGTTACCGTAGCATTGATCGGTTATCCGGAGTTCTCAGCGACCGGCTCGCAAAGATAATTTACAATAAATTAAAATGGCCTGATCATCCGGACAGATATTTCCGGAGTTTCTTCCGCGCTTTTGTACAGGGATAAAGATATACAGGATCATAACCGAAATATTTATTCCTACATTTGTATATGACCGATAAGCTAGCAAAATACGGACCTTCGATCTTTAGCACCATGACCGCCAGGGCGCTGCATTATGACGCTATCAACCTGGCGCAGGGATTTCCCGACTTCCCGACAGATCCCCGGCTAGTCGAATCCGTCAATGCCGCCATGACCGAGGGCTATAATCAATATGCCCGGCCGATAGGCGCTCCCTTACTGCACCGCGAGATTGAGAAGCTCGTATCCGGTCATTACGGCGCTGCTATTGAAGGAGATAAGGCCCTGACGGTATATCCCGGCGCATCTTTTGCAATCTATATCGCTATACAGGCTATCCTGCAAGCCGGGGATGAGGTCATCATCTTCGAGCCGTCTTACGAATGTTATGTTCCGGCCGTAGAGCTCTTCGGCGGCATCGTACGTCCGGTTCGCCTCCGGGCACCGAGCTTCTCTATTGACTGGGATGAGGTAAAAGCCGCATTTTCCCGGAAAACCCGGCTGATCATCATTAACAATCCACACAATCCCACAGCCTCAGTGTGGAACAGAGCCGATCTTGAGGCCTTGCACCGGATGGTAGAAGGCAGCGACTGCCTGATCTTGTCGGATGAGGTGTATGAGTTTATCAATTATACCGATGAAGGGCATTTTTCCCTGCTTTCGATGGAGGAGCTCAGGTACCGTTCACTTGTTATTTCCAGCTTCGGCAAGTCGTTGCATGTCACAGGCTGGAGGCTCGGCTATTGTATCGCTCCACCGGCCGTTACGGACGCTATGCGCAAGATCAATCAATTTTCCGTATTCTGCGCTCATCATGCCTCACAGGTAGGTGTCGCACATTATCTGAAGCATTATTTTAATCCCCGTGAGATCAGGGAACTTTACCGGGGAAAGAGGGATCTGGTTACCGAAGGTCTCAGAGGCAGCAGGTGGAAGACACTGACCTGTGACGGTACGTATTTTATTATGCTGGATTACAGCAATATTTCCGATCTTCCCTCGATGGATTTTGTAGAATATCTCGTCTCACAACACGGTCTTGCGGCCATTCCCTGTAGTCCTTTCTATTCCGGTGATTATGACCCGAAGATCATCCGTATCTGTTTCGCAAAAAAAGAAGAAACCCTACAAAAAGCGCTGGATATCTTATGCAACATCTGAATATAGGCCTGGCACAGTATGATATTATATGGGAAAACAGCCCCGCCAACCTCAATAAGCTGGACGGCATGCTCGACAGCCTCACAGACCTTGACGTCCTGGTTCTGCCTGAGATGTTCAATACCGGCTTCAGCATGGACGCTGCCGCTATTGCCCAGGAAGAAGACGGCCCGGCTGTCGCGTGGCTGTGCAGCCGGTCAGCAGAGATGGAAACGACCATCTTTGCCTCGGTGGCCATCTGTGAGGAAGGCCGGTATTACAACCGCTGTTTTATCGTTTCCGAAGGGACGATCGTAGGCCGGTATGACAAACGCAATTGTTTTACCATGGCCGGAGAGGAGAAGGTCTACACCGCAGGTGACCGGAATATCGTGGTCGATGTCGCAGGCTGGAGGATCAAACCACTGATCTGCTATGACCTGCGTTTTCCGTTATGGTGTTATAACCGCGAGGAGGCTGACCTGATGATCTTTATGGCTAACTGGCCGGAAGCCAGGATCAGCCACTGGGACATCCTGCTACAGGCCAGAGCCATTGAGAACCAGGCTTATATCGCCGCTGTCAACCGGACCGGTGCAGATGGAGGCGGCAAAAGCCACAACGGGCATAGTGCCATAATTTCGCCGATGGGAGAGTATGTTACAGCGCCACAAACAGCTGAGGGCATCTATCGTACAACACTTGATCCCGGGGAGATCGGTCATTACAGGAAGATGTTCCATCTGCTGGCGGAAGAAAGAGCGAAACAATAAAGGATTTGATCAATCATATCTAAATAAAAACGTTATCAGGAGGCCGCAAAGCCCAGCGAATCTACTGACTGGATGAGGCAATTAAAATAATCGTTCCGTTTTACCTCATTATTTTGCGTCAGGGAGGTGCAATGGCGTTTCATACTCCTGAGCCAATCTAAAGTCCTGTTTTTAACCCTGATGTCAGCCGTATGCATGAAGTTGGGATTGTCAAATGCATTAAAGACAAAGTTATACTTCGGGCTTTCCACGACAAAGATATTGTTTGTATAATATATATCGTTTTTTGAAATATTGGTTTCGACACCTGCGCTTTTCCTGTCCGACTTCATTTTTTGTCCGTTTTGAGATATTGCCCTCAACAGCTCCACCAGATTGTACAGCTCTGAGACCAGAGATCTTATCTGTTTGATGTTTATGAATAATTCGGCATCCCTGAAGTATGCAATCTGCCGGATGGTATTATCAAACATGCTTTCTGTCCAGTACTCTTCTGATGGAATACTATTAAATCTATCACATATCTCACTTATAGCAGACAGAACCTGTGATGAGAGAATCTCATCGGAATCAAACTTTGCCGGATATTGATCGCTGTCCATCCAGATGGTTTTTGACCAGCAGAATATTTTGAATGCAAATAATTCCGGGAAATACATGTAGTAGAATATGGGGATCTCATAGGTGGTAAGCGTGAGACGTGTTTCTGAAGGATCCAACAGCTTCAGATATCCAAGCAGATTGTATAGATAACTTTCTGTATTGACATAACTACTGTTGAACAGCGGATATTGCCACCTGACTATATCGGGAGCATCGAGCTTAATATCATTTTCTATGATCTCCCTGACTGTACTATTGTCCAGCAACCGTCGCATAGTATTGTAGCTGATCTCGGTCAGGTTATTGAGATACTTGTAGCTCGTGGCTTTGGAGATATTTAATTCTTCCTGGAAGATCCTTGCTACATGTGGCTTTGAAAGGTGTTCAATAAGTAAATTGATAATTATCTCCTGATCGGATAACGCCGTCTGTCTCATATAATATATTGTAAGATTCTATATATGAATACTAAAATAGCCTTTTTTCATGAAAACGGCAAGAAGTATACATATATAGAAATTCAATATTTGTTTTTTGTTCTGCTGCTAACCACTTTTGAAGTATCATTTGGCCAAGGTGATGGAAACAAAATTTATCTAAAAATTAAAAACACTATCATGAAAAGCACAATCATTTTATTACAGCTGTTGCTTATGGCATATTCCGGCGCAGAGGCTCAAACCACACCGCCTAATCCTCCTGTAACCAACTATACCCTCTCTTTTATCGAAGATGAAGAGATCGTAAATTATCTCAGTGACTATACAATGCAAAGCGCTATCGCGGGCACCGACTTATCATCACTGGAACCCCGCAGCAAGACCAGGAAATTTACCTATATCTGGGGTAACAATGGCTACAGTCACTCGGAGATCCAAAACTTCACACCGCTTAACCCGGGAGATCATTATTCTTTTGCCAATACCACCGTATACATAGGTAACGGTACGATAGAGAGAAAAGACGCATCGGGCAACACGATCTCTTATTCAGCTTCTTCACAGCCTCCCATGAGCGCTCAGCAGTACCGGTTGCTGACTCCTGACGCATTTTCACTGACGAAAGCCGTACCGGCCAATTATAACATAGTTCCGGCTTACAGCACGAACATGATCAATGAGCTTACCCGCAACGGCTTTACCGTGCATAAGGCTGGCGCTGACTTTCTTTCAGTAGCAAAGGGCCTTAATAGAACAGTCTACGATAATAGCGCTAAAACCATCTCCACTTATGAAGCTGACGCGGACAATCCAGGTGTACTGAAGAACATCTCCACGATCTATTATGAGATCAGGGGCGGCCAACGGGTCAAACTGAAAGAGGTGACGCAACAATTCCGTGATATGTACAATGGCCTGTGTCTTATGACAGTCGCTACAAAAACATACAGACAGATATCCTCTGTCGGCACAGAGCTTTCACAAAGAAGCGGCGCTGATGCGGTCGACGGAGAGAGGCTTACAGTATATCCCAATCCCTCGCGCGGTGAATTCCTGCTCCGGCCCTCCGCTAAGGCTGACGTCATAACCGGCGTGAAGGTATATGACACTTCCGGCCGGCTGATTATGACCGATCACCGGCCCGATCAAAACGGAATATACAGGGTCGGCCTCGGCGATGCGCCTTCCGGGGTGTACATACTGAACTGTGAGATCAACGGCAAGACCCATACACAAAAAGTCATACAGCAATAATTACATTTATCAAAAAACTAAAATTATCTTTAAAATGAAAAAGTTAAACAAAATATATGCCCTGCTTACGCTGCTTTTCCTTACATTTGGAGTAAGCGGACAAGTAAGCTCATCCTGTGAATTTGACGATCTTAATAAAATCAAAAAACCGATCATCACGCACATGTCACCTGTCTTCGATACTTCCCTGCTCGACCGGGCTACCCGCCCGCCGGTTACTCCTCTTACCCAGGACAGGCACATCATGTGGGTGCATGGTCTCGGTGGTGATGAGTACGCATGGCTACCGGCAATGAACAATGTCGATCACGGGTCGCAGGATGCGACCTTTCCGGCAAGAAAGACCAAAAGTACCACGATGACCTATACGGCAGGTGATATATCGATGCGTGACTGTGCGCTCAATGTCTTTAACAGGATGAGGGACTTTACCGATAACCAGTCACAGGGGGAAAAGAGCCGGAATATGCTGATCGCTCACAGCCAGGGAAGTATAGTATCCCGTACGCTCAATATGGAGAAGGAAGGATATCCCGGCGAGCATAATTTTGGCGGCATTGCCTTCTTTGTCGGACCACAGGGAGGCGCACAGATACTCAATAGCGCCAAAACAGGCGAAGGAGGAAAATTTGCCGCATGGGCCTGCAACCTGCTGCTGGAGCCGAGGATCAGGACTACCATGTCCAACCTTCCCGGGCTGGTCAAGCTCTTCCTTAATGAGAACCAGACTACCAAGGTTGTGTCTAATATAGTGTGCGATACACTCATAGGCAAGTCCCTCTCGAAGTTCTTCGTGGACCAGATAGCCGGCCAGTACCAGACGGATGCCTATGTCCCCAATGCCACTCACTTAAACAATTTGGTTCAATATGAAAATAATCCCAGCCGTGCCTTTCGGCCGCATAGAGTCAATTTTGCCAGCGAAGAGCCGGACGAAGGCTACCTCATATGGCGCACGGTCAACTACTTCCTGCATCCGAGCATCCGGCACGAAAACTTCAGCGCCAATGCCGACAACGGGCCCAGTACGATAAAGTGGGACATCGACAGTGTACAGATGGTATATGAGACTTCCGCCCTCATGCACAAGGACAATTATGAGCTATATAAGCTGTTACATCCCGAGCCCAATCCCCTGTTGAGCACGCCGGATGTGGTGCTGGAATATTATATTATCCATAAGCCGAAAATAAATGAGCTGCACCAGATATGGCAGACATGGGACAACGCCCAGGAATTTTTCGACAAGGCCAATGACCGCTGGAAGGTCATCATCGGTGCGAGGACACAGAAGAAGGATTGCAGCGTGGTAGTAACACAGGAGGATGTGGACCAGTATAACAATCCCATCCACTATACCCATACCATGTACTTCCCCGAGATCATTTCCGTCCAGGGATGTAAGGACAAAGGCCTGGAGATATCCGGCTGGCCGTATGTGATCAGCGCCACACCGGAGTTTGGCTTCAATGGCAACTGGGAGGAACAGCCCTCCGACGGCATCGTGACCCTGCAATCGCAGATGAGCCTGCCGGGACAGACAGTACAACAACAATATTTGTTCAACTCAAGTCACATGCAGATCAGGAATGATGTGAATATGAAAATATCCTTAATGAAATTATTTGATGGGGATATAGATATTTTACCGAATGATATAGATCAATTTAACTCAAAGGAATGGTTTAAAACAGCTAAGAAATAATATTTTATTATTGAAAGCAGGTGGGTTAAACCCACCTGCTTTCAACTAAAAATAAAAAGATGAGAATGAGTTTAATATTAATAACCATGCTGTATATCCTATCAGGTTGCTGCAAGGAAGACCCAATTCCTAACCCATGCACAACCCCTGATTGTGACACTATTCCAAAAGAAGTAAAACTTGAGCTCGTTTGGCAGAAACCATTGAGAGAAGATGGAGAATATATGCCCTATAATCCTGTTCTGATTACAAAAGATCATATCGTATTTTTCTATGATGCTGTAGAACAGGAAAAAATGCTTTTTGTTAATAAAAATGATACAAGCATCTCGAGGTTTTACGGGCCGAATAAAGGAAACTACTTATTCAGGTTTTATCATCCGATAGCAGGTATAGTTGTGAATGATTATAAGTCGGTCTTTACAGGATACAATTCAGGTTCAATGAAAAAAATAGCCAGTGCCCCAGATGGTTCCCAATTTTGGGCTAACAGTAACCTTATTGATGACAACCTCTATTTTTATGATATAAGAAACGATGCCACGGGTGATAATTCTGTTGTCAAGGTCAACATTCAAACTGGAGAATTAAGTTACGATAAAGTGGTAAATGATTCTGAATGCCCTGATTGCGAAAAAATTATAGTAGAGGCTCCAAACTTTATTGTCACAGACAAGAATGATACGATACTTATATATTCAACAATATTCAATAAGGGCAACGGTAATATAATATCTGAAGTGACAGCTTACAACTCAAAAGATAAAATAAACCCAATATGGACTTCAAATCTGTATAATAGAAACGGACATAAAGGTGTAACCACTGTATATAAAGATGGTTTAATTATTTTATCAGATTCGATAATAAATATTGACCCATATACAGCACATGTAAACTGGGCTAAGAAAGTTGATTCTCAGCTTACTGGCTGGGCTGCAAGAAATAATATTGTCATCGACAATAAAATGTATGTACTGAATCAAGGTCATTTTGTAGAAATTAATTTGAACAACGGCACAATAGATTATTTGAGTTCTCAATTGTTTTTCCAGCAATCTAATTCTGACCTTTCCTACTTCGACGGCGTATTTTACTGGACAGCAGCACAGGGGGGCATTAGCTGGATATTCGGCCTTCGGTCATCAGATCATAAGCTGGTGCTGAAGATGCGCAGTCCCAATTATGGTAAGCCACCTTACTACAATGATCCTAACTATGACTGGAACGGACTTCAGATCGACCCGGAAACCCGGCTGGGTTATACTGCCGATGGCTTTTTCGCCCAATGCTTCAGAATACCGGAGAGCTATGAGTAATAGAATGACAGAGGGGGATAATCATCTAAAGAAAAATAAATAAAATACGGATTATGAAACGTTATCTTACCCTATTGGCTGTGCTATGGCTGTATGCCTGTGCTAAAGAGCCGCTTTATATTCCTTGTAAATTACCGGAGTGTTCTGATACTATTACTATAAAGAAAGAAGGATTGGAACTAAAATGGCAGAAAAGCCTTAGGCTTGACAATAATTATTCGCCCAGAAATCGGATTTTGATTACAGAGAAGAATATATCTTTCCTTTATGATTATATTGAAAATGAAAAAGTTCTTTTTATAGATAAAAAGGACACTTTAATAAGCACAAGATTCTCCTCTAATACTGGTGGAATAATGAATGTTTTTTACCATAAAGAAGTCGGACTTATTATAGTTGATTACAAATCAGTATTTACAGGCTATGATGCTGCCTCAATGAAAAAGATCGCTTCTGCGCCTGAAGGTATGCAATTCGGAGCGTTGTACACACTATTTGGCGATGATATATATGGTAGAATGCGGGATGAAGCCAATAAGCGTACCATTATATTCAAGCTCAATGTATTTACAGGAGAATTAACAGAAGATAAGGAAGTAAAAGATAGTGAATGCCCGGAGTGTGAATCGATCGTCGTAAATGTTCCGAGCCTTTTCAGGCTAAGGAATGGTGACATCTTTATTATTTACAATACACTATATGTCATTAAGTCCCAAATTGAGTATGAAAGAAAAATAGATGCCTATTTATTAAAAGGAGAAATAAAGGAATTAAAATGGACTTCGGATAAATCATCCAAAGGGTGCTACGAAGCATCTACAGTAATATATAACGATCAGTTTATCATACTTTCTGATTCGATATATAGTATGGACCCCTATACATCTAAAATAAACTGGTCAAAACCGGTCACTACAGGTCTTGACGGGTGGGCGATATCAAATACAAAATATATTTTTAAAGACAATAAAATATATGTACTTAACCAGGGTCACTTTATAGAAATAAATGCTGATAATGGACTTATCAGTTATGATAGTGGAGAACTATTTTTCCAACAATCAAACAGCGCATTGACCTATTTCGATGGAATTTTCTACTGGACAGCGGCCCAAGGCGGTATTAGCTGGATATTCGGACTAAGAGCAAGTGATAAAAAGGTGGTCCTTAAGATGAAAAGCCCCAACCAGGGCAAGGCTCCTTATTACAATGATACCAATTATGACTGGAACGGACTTCAGATCGATCCGGAAGCCCGGCTGGGTTATACTGCCGACGGCTTCTTCGCTCAATGCTTCAGGATACCGGAGAGCTACGAATAGATATATTGTGTATGAGCGAACAATTTTTATTTACAGCCGGAATATGAAAAACACTATAATAATCATGCTTGAACTATTTATTTGCTCCCGCCGAAAGGGAATAGAGGATTTGGAAATAAAAGCAGAAGTATCGGATTGGATCAGCGGAAAGAAAGTAACCGGGGTTAATGTTTGCCTTTACGAGTCTGGAAAAGACAGACAATGTGATCTGGCTGATGATAATGGATCTGTAAGCTTTAGTGTAAGTGTTGACAGATCTTTCCGTGACTTAACCAAAATGTACACGCTTGCAGGTTCATTAAAGCAGTATTATATACCCAGTGTCGCAGCAGATCCATACTCAGGTAAAACAAGCATGATCATTGCTTATCCTTCTGCCTGGATTAAAATAGACAGTACAGGATTTGGAAGAATTCAATCCTTAAGGTTTTCCATGATAGCGATGGATGGGAGCTATGAATACCCCATTTTGCCGGAAGAGGAAGATATTTTTTGATTCTCCCTACATTTCAAAAATCAGATATTACCACATCACTAAATCAGGTCTGGATAATTTCATTGCACCTGTTGATTCAGTGAGAATTCATTATAATATTGACTTAAAAAACAGTGAGTCGATATATTACAAGGATATGATCTTATTCAGAAGTTCAGATACCACTGTAATAAAGCTTAATTTATAATTTTACAAGCTCTTCAGATACCCACCATCCACCGGTAGATTCACCCCATTGATGTAAGCGGCAGCCGGGCTGGCAAGGAAAGCAATGACGTTACCTATTTCATCAGGAGTTGCCAGACGACGTGCCGGTATCTGGTCGATATAGGTCCGGATGAGGTCATCGACATCCATATTCCGGTCTTTGGCACGCTGATCCATAAGATTGGATAAGCGATCCGTCATTGTGTAACCCGGGAGGATGTTGTTGACGGTAATACCATCAGGACCGAGCTCATATGCAAGAGACTTGGCCCAGCTGCCCACAGCGCCCCTGATGGTATTGGACACGCCCAGGCCGACAATAGGCTCTTTGAGGCCGATAGAGATGATATTGATGATGCGGCCATACCGGGCTTTCTTCATGTATTGATAGCTATGGCGCACAATGATCTGGCTGCTTAATAAAAGATTGTTAAAGGCCCACTGAAGGTCATCCAGGCCGGCATCGATCATCCTTCCCCCCTTCGGCCCGCCACTGTTAAGGACTAGGATGTGGAAGCCGTGGCCGATCGTGGAAAATCTTTTGGCTACCTCTTCCGGCTTGCTCTGATCTACAGCGATAAAGCGGTGTACCTGGCCTTCGCTCCTATCCAGAGCCTTGATCGCCTCGCCAAGGCTCTCTGTATTACGCGCCAGCAAGGTCACATTGCATCCGAGCTTTGATAATTCGATCGCTCCGGCAAGCCCGATGCCCTTGCTGCCACCGCAGACCAGCGCGTATCTGCCTTTGAGAGAAAGATCCATATATACGTATTTGAATTACTGAACGTTATGATCATTGGGTGAAATAAATTTCCTATTTCGGCAAATGTCTTTAATTTTAATGATAAAATCAAATATACATGATAGCGCGTCCGTTTAACCTGCACAAGTGGATCGAAGACAATAAGGAACTATTACAGCCTCCCGTCGGTAATAAACAGATCTATGTAGACAACGATGATTTTATCGTCATGATCGTAGGTGGGCCGAATGGGCGTAAGGACTACCACTATGAAGAAGGCGAAGAGCTTTTTTACCAGATCAGGGGCGACATAGAGGTCAAGATCATCAATGAAGAGGGCAGGATGGAACGTATACCGATCCGTGAAGGGGAGATGTTCCTGCTGCCACCGCGGGTCCCGCACTCACCGCAGCGCCCGGCCGATACCGTGGGTCTTGTAATCGAACGGCACCGCCATAAGGATGAGGTGGATAAGCTGATGTGGTTTTGTGACAACTGTCACCAGGAGATCTTCCAATCAGGATTCGAATTAAAAGACATTGGAACGCAGATCAAAGCCGCCATCCAGGACTATAACAGCAATGAGGAAGTGCATAAGTGTGTGCATTGCGGGTTTGAAAATTAGTCAACCCTGATGGTTTACTTTGGAAAATAAAAAAAAGGCGTAAATCATTAAAAATTAGTTTCCTGAATGAAAGGTATTCATTTGGTTTATTTTCTTTTGTGCCTGCCTTTTTCATCCTGTCAGGTATCCGAATCGCGGCAGTTTAATATTAAAGAAACTAATACCTTAAAGAATCCGGATACTACCGTGCAGGGATCTTTTCAAGCGAAAAGAGCAGCAGATACTTCAAGCAGTCAAAAAATTTCGTCAGAGAAAGACAGGTTGTTTCAGGAAACTGTGTTTTTAATCAAACAGTTTTCTAGCTATGAAAAACCGAGGTTTACATCTTATCCAATAGTTGATTCTGCTGCCAGAAACAGGCTGTTTAGTGAATTGGTGGAAACTGGTGACCGATATATAAATATTAGCAAATTTTCAAAGGAGGTTAGGGACTCTTTCGTTTTTGCATCAGAAAAAACCGGCAAATACGATGGGAAATGTTTTCTTTTAAGGAATTTTGACAATTGTGAAAGGTGCAATGCAGCTATAGTGTATTGCAGGAATGAAGGAGGTCATAGTGACGATGTAATTTCATTAATGATCGTCAGGGAAGATGAAAAAATAGTATATTATTTACCGCTATTTTATTTTTTTGGGAGAGAGGGATACGAGGTGACTATTGAATCGGTTATTGACAGGAGTATAGTGAGAAGGCGCATAACTGAGCGTTATGGATCACAAGTGGTAACAAAAGAATTGCTTGATAAGCAACCCAGAAGTGAAACTGTACAGAAATTCAGAATTGAACGTAACGGTATGATTGCGCTGCTTGATGAGAAAACCGTTAATTATAATTTTGAAGAGTATATCGGACATTAAAAAAACGCCAATACGCCACGCGCCAATACCGCCAATGCACTTTATTCCTTTGATTTACAAAGTTTATTCGGAATTTCGTGAGCAGGTCTGGCCTTCATCTTTCCCTATTCTATTAATTTCAGTGATTTATCTTTCATTGCGAAAACAGAAAAATTAATTTTCCCTTTGTTCATTCTGCTTCGTAAAAAGCCGGTAGTAATACCCTTTTTGTTCCATAAGTTCATCATGTGTGCCATTTTCAATGACACGGCCGTAAGCCATGGTGATAATTCTGTCGTATTGAAAAATATTGTTGATTCGCTGTGTTATGATGACCATCGTAATATCATCACCAATGCTATTCAGGTAAGAAGCAATACGCAATTCCGTATCGGTATCGACCGCGGAAAGGCTATTATCCAAGATCAGCAGATCCGGGTCCGATATCAATGACCGTGCAATAGAGATACGCTGCTTCTGTCCGCCGGAAAGCGTAACGCCCCGCTCACCCACCACCGTCTCGTATGTCTGAGGCAGGGAGAGAATATCTTCATGTACGGAAGCATAACCTGCATATTTCTCTACATCAGGGAGATCGCCTTCCTCTTTAAGGCTGAAGCCGATATTATTGCGCACACTGTCTGAAAACAGGAACGAATCCTGCGGGACATAACCTATTTTTTCTCTCCAGCTGCTGATAGTAAAACCGGAAATATCCCTGTCGCCAAACAGGATCCGCCCCGATGTTGGCCGGTACATCTGCATAAGCAGGTAGGCAATAGTACTTTTTCCGGAGGCAGTCTCACCGATGATGGCGGTCTTACTTCCTTTTGCCAAGGTAAAGGATACATCTCTGACAGCCGTAATACCAGTATCGGGATAGGTGAGGGAAACATTTTCAAAAACGATGTCCTGGTTGAGGTTTCCCAGGTGAAGGCCGCCGTTCTTAAAGCTGATGTCCGCTTCCAGGAACTCATTGATCCGCTTTTGTGAGGCCGCAGCCTGCTGCACCAACGATGCCGTCCAGCCCAGGGATGTGATCGGCCAGGTCAGTAAGGTGATGTAGATAAAAAACTCGGCAATATTGCCCGGTGTCACTTCACCGGCCACAACCTGCAGGCCGCCGACCCACAATGTCAGGACGGAAGAGATGCCGATCACAAATAGAATAATAGGAAAAAACAAAGAATCGACCTTTGTTCTGCTCATATTCCTGTGTAGATATACCTCCGTTTCCTCCGCAAAGAATTCTCCCATGCGCTTTTCCTGGGCGTAACTTTTGACATCGCGGATACCGCTGAAGATCTCAAGGGCCAGCGAGCTCAGCTTTGAAAGCTGGGCCTGGATGGACATGCTCCTTTCATTGATCTTTTCACTCACCTTAAATATGCTCCAGCTCAGAAAAGGCAGGGGAATCAGGGAATACACCGCCAGCGTGGGATTGACGTCAAACATGGCATATATCACCAATATAAAGAGGGAAACAAGGTTAAAACCATATAATAAGGCCGGGCCAAGATACTGCCGCACACGGCTGACATCTTCGGTTATCCTTGCCATCAGGTCACCGGTGGAATGTTGCTTATAATAAGTCGTATCCAGGTATTGCGCGTGATTGTAGAGCTCTTTGCGCATATCATATTCGATCAGCCGGGACATGACGATGATCGTCTGGCGCATGAAATACATGAATATACCCATGATCAGCGCCTGGATGATGACAAAAATACCAAACCAAATAAGGTTCTTCACGATGTATTCCTGCATCAGATGTGCGTTCTGACTCCCTTTTACCACATTGTACATCGGGACGGTCTCGACTATCATATCCATAGCCTCGCGGAAGTACTGCGGCTGCAGAACACGGAAATAATTGGAAATAGCAATAAAAACTATACCACCCAACAGATGGTATTTGTACTTTACAAAGTACTTATTGAGGGCACCGAGGCTGCGCAACGAAGAAAACATCGTTCAAAGATAATCCAATGCAAGATTTGGATTATTTGTTTTTTACCAGTTGTTATTAATTTCTTTCCCGCCCTACCTAATACATCAGTAAAAGCAATAATTCCTTTACCTAAAATGCTTTAAGCCGGACACACTTGCAAATGGTCACTCAAACGCCTTGATCATCAGCTCTGCCTGCTGCTTGTCATGTGTCTTCTTGAATCCGGTCGCAGTCGAAGCGCTCGCCTTTCTAGATATCATTACGGCATCAGCAGGGAAGAGATTTTTGATAAAGGCCAACGCGCCCATATTGGCCGGTTCCTCCTGAACCCAGCGGATCTCAGCCTTTTTGTACTTAGCCATGATCCGGTCGATCTGGTCTTGCGGATAAGGATAAAGTTGCTCGACACGGACAATGGCGGTATCCGTTATCTTGTTCTCACGACGATATGCCAGGAGGTCATAATACACTTTTCCTGTACAGAAGATGACCTTGGCAAATCTGTCGGCGCTCACCGACGTCAGCTCCGTCTCATCGAATACTTCCTTAAAGGACGTTCCGGTCGTAAATTCGGCTATCGGCGAAACACACTCCGGATGCCTCAGCAGCGACTTGGGAGACATGATGATCAACGGCTTCCTGAACGAACGTGCCAGCTGACGCCTTAATACATGGAAAAAGTTGGCCGGGGTCGTGATGTTGGCCACCGTAATATTATAATCGGCGCACATGCCCAGGAAGCGCTCCAGCCGTGCACTGCTGTGCTCAGGCCCTTGTCCCTCATAACCGTGAGGCAGGAGCAGGACAATGCCGTTCATCCGTTGCCACTTGGTTTCACCGGCGGTGATAAACTGGTCCATGATGGTCTGTGCTCCATTGGAAAAATCGCCGAATTGTGCCTCCCAAAGAACAAGGCTATTCGGATTGGCCATTGAATAGCCATATTCAAAGCCCAGCACGGCAAACTCCGAAAGCAGGGAGTTGTAGATCATAAACCTTCCCTGGTCATCCGACATGCCCGTCAGCCTGTTGTATGTTTCAAACGTCTCCGCATCACGGAATACGGCATGACGGTGAGAGAATGTACCCCTGCGTACATCCTGCCCGCTCATGCGCACATCCTTACCTTCCAACAGGATGGTACCATAAGCGGAGAGTTCAGCCATCGACCAGTCCAGGATGCCATCTCTGACAAACGTTTCTTTTCCTTTCAACAGCCTGTTGACCTTGCTTAAGGGTGTAAAACTTTTCGGAATGGTCTGCAGGTGCTGGAGTATCTTTTCTATAATGGACTTTTTGACCCCGGTCTTTGGCGAGGTCAGGAAGTCTTTGGGATCGAAGGTCTTGCGCAGGGCTTTCCATGCAAGCTCGGGCTCCTGATAGATATATGGCAGCGGCTTTTGCTTCACTTCATCGAGGCGGGCCTGGAGATTGGACCAATAGGCATTCTCGAGCTTTTCCGCTTCATCCTGGCTGATATCGCCACGGCTGTATAATTGCTTGAGATAGATCTCCCGTGGATTGAGGTGTTTTGCGATGATGTCATACATCTGTGGCTGGGTAAATTTCGGATCATCACCTTCGTTGTGGCCATGCTTACGATAGCATACCATATCGATATATACATCATTGTTGAATAGCTGGCGATATTCGATGGCCAGCTCGACAGCAAAGACCACTGCTTCCGGGTCGTCACCATTGACATGGAACACAGGAGCCTGGACAAGAGAGGCAGAAGCCGTACAATAGGTCGAGGAACGGGCATCTTCAAAATCGGTCGTAAATCCGATCTGGTTGTTGATCACAAAATGGACGGTTCCTCCTGTGTAATAGCCTTCAAGCTGGCTCATCTGCACCACCTCATACACGATACCCTGGCCGGCTACGGCAGCATCGCCATGAATGAGGATCGGGAGGATCTTGTCATAATCGCTCTGATACATGATATCGGCCTTGGCCCTGGCAAAGCCTTCCACGACAGGATCGACCGCTTCAAGATGCGATGGATTGGGGACAAGCTTAAGATATACTTCTTTGCCGGAAGGTGTCCTGACCTGGCTTGAAAAGCCGAGATGGTACTTCACGTCACCATCGCCAAAACTCTGATCGGGAATAGCCGTCCCTTCAAATTCAGTAAATATCTGCTCGTAGGTCTTACCCATGATATTGGCAAGCACATTGAGGCGTCCTCTGTGCGCCATACCGATCACGACCTCTTCAACTCCGCGTTCAGAACCAAAGTCGACCATAGCGTCCAGCGCCGGGATAGTAGTCTCTCCACCTTCGAGCGAGAAGCGCTTCTGCCCGACGTACTTGGTGTGGAGAAACTCTTCGAACATGACCGCTCCGTTGAGCTTTTCGAGGATCTTTCTCTTTCTTTCATTGCTGATACCGTAATCCTCAAGATGAGTGCGGTTTTCGATCTTGCTCTGAAGCCAGTTGCGCTTTTCCCAGTTTTCGATATGGGCAAATTCAAAGCCGATATTACCACAATATATTTTTTTAAGATGTTGAATGATCTCTGCCAGGGTCGCATCTTTCAGGCCGAGCACATTGCCCGCCTGGAACCGTTCATTCATATCCGCATCGCTCAGGTCGTAATCATTGAGGTCGAGGTGAGGCGCCCTGTTCTTTCTGCTGCGGATGGGGTTGGTCGTTGAAAGCAGGTGTCCCCGTTGCCTGAATGCATTGATCAGGTTGGCAACGCCGATCTCTTTGACCAGGCTATAATTGACAGGAGCCTGGGACTCTTTGCCATAGGCAAGACCGTCGAACCTGACCGAATAATCAAAGCCGGAGAAGAACGCTTTCCATTCTTTGTCGACCGATTCAGGATCTTTGAGATAATCCTTATAAAGAGCCTCAATAACGCCCGGGTGAGCATTGGTAATAAAAGAAAAATCAGCCATGACTGTATTGTACGATAATTATAATTGTTGAAAGGCTATAATGCCGAATAAAAATGTGTGCAAATATCGTGAATATTCTCTAAAATCCCATCGGATAATTACACAAAACGAGGCTGATATATAATTATTTTGCGAACAGTTATAATTCTGTCCTTTGTAAAAAATAAATAAAGCCTATTTATTCCCCAAATTGCATAATAGCTAACAGGCAACATTCCGCCCAAGCGTTAGAATAATAAAAACATTATCAACAATTTAAATACATAAAAAACAACAATATAACTATTAGATATGAATTAATTAGTAGATCGGAGTAAAGACCTGATAATTTTTAGGCAAGTCTAAAAAATCTGTTTTTAATTTCAATTTTCATGAATGCCAGGCGGAATATCCGGTAATTTTCAGAAAAGCCGCACCGTAATTAGAGCTTTTAATCGTATCGCCGGCAGAGAAAAACAGAAAACAAAAAGCCGGCCTCAAAACATGAAGCCGGCACATAGAAATAGTATAATTAATCCGTGTAACTAATCCCTGATCCAGACCAGGTGCTTCCATTTCGGATAAGCTGCAGCGATCAGCAGAATATTGGCAAGCAACATGCCGCCGGTCAAAAATAGCTCTCCTGCTTCATCAGCTTCCAGGAAAACATGGAAAAGGAATATATGAGTTGTCACCGGCAATGAGAAGACCGCCGCGATAAAAGCTGTTCCCTGCAGTATCAGTAATAATCCAAGCAGAAGCTCAGCCGCACCTAATAAATGATAGGCATAACCGGTCTGCTTCATACCGCTAATATACAAAATCTTCTGCAAGGTCAGCACCTTGTCCGGCTCCGTAAATTTAGAGGCCTTCTCCACAACCTCTACAGGCGTAGGATAAGGTTTGGAAAATTTTCCGTAGGCCCCGTAGAGCAACATACCTCCGAGAAACAATCTCAAAACAATGAGTCCTGCTTTTGTAAAATTCATATTTATTATTTATTAATATAAAAACACATTTTATTGAAAAACAACATATTACAACTTTTAAATCCTGCCTTCCAGCATATTTAACAGAACAAATTTAAATCTTATCTATAATTAATCTAAATAAAAGTAATATTTTTGCAGCACAAAATTCAATTTCATTTTTAAGACATGCAAAAGACAATTTATTCTTTACTGGTTATTTTTACACTTGCCTTAACTTCTTTTGCCCAAAACGACAAATCTAAAGACAGAGAAGCCATCAAGCAGATGTGTGGCTGCTATGAAGTCAAATTCAACTTCGCTGAAACCTTCCAATATTCTTCTGACAGCACCTACAAACCTTCAAAGACAAAACACGATTATGGCCTGGAATGGGTGCAGCTACTGGATGACAAAGACGATAAGATCGTTCTTCAACACCTCCTCATCGTGGGGTCGAAAGACAAGCCGTTTGTCATCAAGCACTGGCGCCAGGACTGGCTGTATGAAAATACTGAATTTTACATGTTTGACCATGATGAGCGCTGGAAGTACGTCACTGTACCCAAATCAGCCGTAAAGGGCCAGTGGACACAGAAAGTATATCAGGTCGACGACAGCCCCCGCTACGAAGGAAGCGCCTCCTGGATACACACCGACGGAAAAACCTATTGGGAGAATACAACGGATGCGCCGCTGCCACGACGTGAATACACGACACGTTCGGATTACAATGTTACCGTACGCAACAACCGCCACGAGATCGTAAAAGAAGGCTGGATCCACGATCAGGACAATAAAAAAGTGGTACGCAGAGACGGACAGCCCGACATAATTCTGGCTGAGGAAAAAGGTTACAATACTTATACCAGGGTAGACAACTCCAGGTGTAAAGCCGCTCAGGAATGGTGGACTACCAACCACAACGTATGGGATAAGGTACGCAGGGAATGGGACATCGCATTTGCCCGCAACAAAAACCTCCAGCTCAAAAACTATGAAAGGGACTCATCCCTCTTTGAGAAGCTGACCACCCTATCGACCGGTGCAAGCCAGAAAGATATTCATAACATCATGTCTGACTTTATCGAAAAATAAACTTTGCTTTTTACTAAACTAATATAACTATAAATTATCATGACTAAAAGATTGACAATATTTGCCGTTCTTCTGATCACCGGGCTGACAGCCTTCGCTCAAACTTACGACGAAGTGTCGGTAGGCTCCCAGTATAGCCAGCAGGCTTATTACACACTCTCTACCGGAGCAGTTAAAGCTGTCAATAACGACGCGTGGGATATAGCATTTTCCAATGTCGGACAGATCGACGCAGGGATATTTATCAATGAGTCGGCCTCTCTCACAGGTACGCCCGTCAACCTCTTCCTTGCTCCTACCACCGATTGGTCCGCTGCAATTACTGATGTCACGGGCTTTGTCGACGATGCCAGGATATACAATGCCGAGCTGAACTGGTCAGAAGGAGCCTTCAATGAGGTAAAAGATCCGAACAACCCACTTGATTACGGGTGGGGCGCTTACAATGTCCAGAACCACCAGATCGTAGGCGATAAGGTATTTGTCGTACAAAAACGCAACGGGAGCTTCATCAAGCTGAAGATCGACGCCTTAAAAAGCGGTTATTACCACTTCCGGTACGCCAACCTGGATGGCACTAATGAGGTCATTGATTCCGTGGCTAAAGCGACCAACGGGGCCAACTCGATCGTACATTATTCCTTTGAGACCAAACAGATCGTCAGCATCGCCAATGATTACGACCTCGTATTTACACGTTACTTTACACCTCTTGACGCAGGAGGTGGAGAGATCATTGAATACGCCGTAACCGGTATCCTGCTTGCTCCCGGCACCGAAGCTGTGGTTGCCGACGGGGTAGATGTCACTACCGTCAAGGAAGAAGATTATGCTGCTAATTACACCGCATTGCCGACCATCCTGGGGCACGACTGGAAAGTATTTGATTTTACCGCAGGCTGGATCCTCGATGAGGACCGCGCCAACTTTGTAAAAACAAAGTCAGGTGAGAAATACAAGCTTGTTTTTGTCGACTTTACCGGATCCGGAACAGGAACGACAACAATCGAAAAGACAAAGCTGGAAACAGCTTCGACTTCCGTACAGCCGGAAGGAAGGCAAATCTCTTTCTATCCTAACCCGGTAAAGGAAGCCCTGTATATCAGCACACCGACGCAGGAAGACGTGGAAGTAAGCATCTTCAACAGCCTCGGCCAGCGTATTCTATACAAAGAAACAGGCACGAACAGGTCCATCAGCCTTCCATCCAATGTTTCGGCAGGAACCTATCATGCCCTGGTTCAGGGTACTAACTGGAAAACATCGCATTCATTTATTGTTGTAAATTGATCATTGTCTTGAATGGAGGGTAGATCCTTTGATCTACCCTTTTTTATTAATTTTGACCTTTATTGAGGCATTCCTCCCGCTCATGAGATTATTTCCGTTCGTTTTCATTTTATTAGCTGCATTCCGGACCGACTCCCTTGCACAGACCGATTCGCTATCCATCACCGGGGATACGGCCTATCAGCATCTTATGCTCAACGAGTATGTGCATACCGCACAATATAAGCCTACCCATATCCGCAAAGCATTACATCCAATTGAAATAATCAAGGCCGAAACATTACAAAACAGAGGTGTAACACGATTGGATGAAGCATTACTCCTCGTCCCTTCCGTCCGTTTCAATTACGATCCCATCCTCGGCACCCAGCTCAAGCTGCGCGGTATCTCCTCAAGCAATGTCGCTATCCTCATTGACGGGATACCGGTCATAGGCCGGCTCGACGGCGCCATCGACGTCTCCCAGATCGCCCTCACCAATGTCAAACAGATCGAAGTGATCGAAGGACCACTTTCCACCATTTACGGCAATAATGCTGCAGGCGGTGTCATCAATATCATCACCAACCAGAATCAGAAGAAAAAATGGAGCCTCAATGCCAGCAGTCAGTTCGAATCTATCGGCACCCAAAACCACCTTGCCGATATCGGCTTCCAGAGCAGGAAATGGTATATCAACGCTCGCGGCCGGCTCTACCAGTATGATAAATATCCCGTAGACAGCCTGCGGGTGCTCGAAAAGATCACAGCCGCTGATGGCACATCCACGACACGATCCAGGTATCCATGGAATCCTAAAACGCAGATCGGGGGCGGAGGCACAGTACGGTACAACATCGACCAGGAAAACTCCGTCGCTGTCAAGTATGATCTCAACGATGAAGAAGTAAGCGATTACGGCTCGGTCAAGAGACCACAGTTCAGGCCTTATGCCAATGATGAATTTTTCCTGACCAGGCGGGAAGATGTTTCCTTTACTTATGACGGACATCTTTTCAATAAGATCTATGTCGAGCTGACCTCCGCATATAACCGGTTCAACCGCCGGGTCGACAACAAAAGGTATGATTTTGAGCCGATGAAATATGATTCGGCGCAGACCATTTCTGATACGACCATTTTCAGGACCTTTTTCAACAGGCTCAATGTTTCCGCAAGGCTCAATCCGCATTGGGAGCTTATCGGAGGACTGAGCTATACGCATGACGCCGGCAGCGGGGGCAGGATCAAGGCTGAGGATCCGGCTGAAAATGAAGCAACGCTATCAGAGCTGGCGGCCTATGCGGACATCCGTTATTCTTTCTTTAAGGGCTTCAACCTGTCCTATTCAGCCAGGCTGATCTCACAAAGTATATTTGGCAACAATTACACCTCAGCGGTCAAGCTGAAATATGATATAGGAAAGGATCTCACGCTGCGTGCGTCTTACGCCCAGGGCTACAGGAGCCCCGATCTCAAAGAGCTTTATATCGAGTTTATAGACATCAATCATTACATTATCGGCAACCAGGATCTGCTGCCCGAACGATCAAACGACTTTCAGCTGACCGCCCAGTATGACCCCTGCCGTTGGATCAACGCCAAGCTCAACCTGTATCAGACTTTTATAAAGGATAAAATTTCGCTTGTCCAGTTTGAGAGCTTAAAATACAACTACCAGAATGTCGACCGGTACGATGTATATGGCGCTCAGCTGGACCTGGGCGGAAGCTGGAGCACGCTCAACTGGACCCTGGCAGGGAGCCTGGGATTCTGGGACACGGAGATCGATGCTGAAAATGCGCCCCACCACGGTCGTATTATCGACTTCTCCGCAACGCTCAACTACCTGATCCCACGCATCAAAACAGGTGTCTCTCTCAACTATCGTCTTGCCGGCGCACAACCGCTCTATACACTCCGGAATGAAGAGATAGTGGTCTCAAAGATCAGTTCGACCGAATTTCTGGACTGCTCTTTCAACCGTTATTTCTGGAAAAACCGTATCCAGTTGGTCGCAGGTTGTAAAAACATATTCAACACGACCCAGACCACTATTACAGGAGCCGATAATAGCGGAGCGCACACCACGTCCGGATCGCAGCTCATCAACCAGGGTCGAAGCTATTTTGTAAGGCTGGGACTGAGTTTTTAGCAGGAATCAGACAATTACTCCGATGTAACATTTTGCTGTCTCATGGAGCAGATATTTTATTGATCCTTATAACAGAAAGGATGATTCTGGCTGTGGAACAGTTTTATCTCGCATGCTGAAAAAATTATATTCTCTATATACAAGAGCTCCTTTTTACAGGGGTGAGATATATTGAGATATTTAAATATTTAAATATCTCAATATATCTATACGGTTCCCCTTTTTTACCTGGCCCTAAAAGTTAAAAGGCAGCCCTGTACCGGTTAAAGCCGGTGCAGGAGAGAGCACCTATGATAACTTTATCGCGGCTTTGGTGTTTAAGCCCAGTAACCAAAAACAGCAGTTACTTCATGGCTTACTTTAAACAATTCGGCGGAAAAGTCACTGCCGGCGAAAGAGAGAAATACAGCCGGTCTCCTAATTGGGATGGAAGAAGGTTCACCAATCTGGAAGAAACAACTATGGACGTAAGTCTGTCGAAGATACCCGGCCTGCTCCATAAGCAGATGACAGGAGCTTCAGGAAGGATGCCGGAGCGCCCCATTCCTGTTGAAAGCTTTGACAGGCAGGCCTTCCTCGAAGACTCACCGGTGCCTAAAGCTATATGGTACGGACATTCCGTGCTCATGCTGAGAATAGGCGGGATGAATATTCTCATCGATCCGATGTTTGGTCCCAACGCATCGCCTATCGCCCCGTTTCCGACCAGGAGATTCAGTGAACATACGCTGGATATCATTGGCCAGTTGCCAGACATAGACCTGATGCTCCTGAGTCATGATCACTACGATCACCTGGATTACGAAAGCCTGCGCCGTCTGCGTCCTAAGATCAGGGAGTTCTTTACAGCCCTCGGAGCGGCAAGGCATCTTCGTGCATGGGGCATAAGCGACACCCGGATCAGGGAATTCGACTGGTGGGATCAGGCCGACCTCGGCCCGTTAAGGATCACATTCACACCGTCGAGGCACTTCTCAGGCAGGGGGATCAGCGACCGGGCACGTTCGCTGTGGGGTGGCTGGGCATTGCATGTTCCAGGCCACAGCGTTTATTTTAGCGGTGACGGCGGATATGGCAATCATTTCAGAGAGGTCGGGAACAGATTAGGTCCTTTCGATTTCGCCTTTATGGAATGTGGTCAGTACTATCATCTCTGGCACGCCATACATATGTATCCCGAGGAGAGTATTCAGGCAGCACTCGATGCAGGTGTGAGGACTACGATGCCCGTGCACTGGGGCGCATTCTCTCTTGCCTTCCACCCCTGGGATGAACCCGTAGAAAGATTTAGCGCCGCTGCAACAGACCACCTCTCCTTTATCCTACCCCGGCCGGGCGATATCTTCACACTGGATGAGAACTATGGTAACAGGGCCTGGTGGGTATGAAAGCCCGGACACATAACAGTCCTTATGCTTCAGAAATTATCTGAAAATAATGTTCCTGACGCCTGCTTCTTCGTGCATCGAACAAAACGTCACCAAAACATTACAGAGGTCTATCCGGCAGTTTCCCTTACGAGCAACTGGAATCCATTGCCATGGATGTTGACGATCTCGATGTTTTCATCCTTCTTGAGGTATTTTCTCAGCTTGGTAACAAATACATCCATGCTGCGGGCGGTGAAGTAATTATCCTCTCCCCAGATCTTCGAAAGCGCTTCGGAACGCTGTAGCACGTGATTCTGCTTCTGGCAGAACATCTTCAGGAGCATAGCTTCCTTAGGTGACAATTTTTCCTCATCACCCGGCTCGGGTGTGTAGGTCAGGATGCGCAACGGGAAGTTAAAATGGTATTTTCCGATGTTATATTCCGTGATCTCGTCAGCGGGGTCGATCTTCGGCGCACTGCGCTTGAGCAGGGCCTGGATGCGGAGCAACAACTCTTCGGATGAAAAAGGTTTGGTCATATAATCGTCTGCACCGACACGGAAGCCCTGAAGAATATCTTCTTTCATATTTTTGGCAGTGAGGAAGATAATAGGCAGATCCCTGTCCTTTTCCCGGATCTCCTTGGCCAGTGTAAGGCCGTCTTTACGCGGCATCATGATATCGAAAATAGCAAGATCGTAACGTGATCTTCTGTAATGCTCCATTCCCGATACGCCGTCCTTGGCAAGGTCGACGTCGTAGTCATTCATCTCCAGGTAACTCTTCAGTACATCTCCAAAATTCTGATCGTCTTCGACCAATAGTATCTTTTGTGCGTTTGAACTCATAGGACTAATTTTAACATCTGTTAATCATCTTTACACTTAACGTTTTTCACTCCTCAATTTGTTGCCTGTAGGGAAAAGAAAGTGTAAAAGTACTTCCCTTCCCAAGCTCTGATCTGACCTCGATGCTGCCTTTATGGGCCGTGATCATTGCCTTGACATAGCTCAGACCGAGACCGAATCCCTTGACATCGTGCAGGTTGCCCGATGTGGCCCGGTAGAATTTATCAAAGATGTGCTTCTTCTGGTCCTTGGTCATACCGATGCCTTTATCAGTGATAATAACGTCGATACCTTCCGCACTGCTGCGTGTCGTCACCGTTATCTCGGGATATTCAGGCGAATATTTATTGGCATTGTCAAGGAGGTTATGTATCATATTGGAAACATGCGTCACATCACCCTGGATCACATCCGGGCTGGCGTCATAAAAGGTCTCGATATAGCCGTTTTTTTGCTCTACCTGGAGATTGATATGCTCGACCGCCGACCTGATGACATCGTGAAGATGGAATTCCGTAATGTTGAGCCTGAGCTTCTGCCGGTCGATAAGCGCCATCTGCAATACTTTTTCCACCTGGTTGAGCATGCGGTTGTTTTCCTGTTTGATGATGCCAAGGAAGCGCTGTATCTTTTCCGGGTTGATGATGATGTTGCTGTTTGATATGCTGTCGGTTGCAAGGCTGATAGTAGCTATAGGTGTCTTGAATTCATGGGTCATGTTATTGATAAAGTCATTTTTCATATTGGACAGCTTTTTCTGGAACAGAATTTCATAGATGGTGAAGATAAATGTAAACAGGATGATAGCCGTAAATATCACCGAGCTGAGCACAATACCCCAGATAGGTTTGAAGGACGATCTGTGCGGGAAGTAGATCATCAGTTGTCCGTGTTCCAGGCTGCCGCTGTCATTGAAGATGGATACCCTAAAGATCGTGTTGAACAGGCCCTTATCCATGTTATCGTGGTAGACGTTCTTATTAAAGCTCTCCACAGCATAATACCCGTTGAGGATGACAAAGCTTTTGGCGGTCAGGCTATACACGCCATAGGTATATTCATCCGTGATGTTTTTATCGGCCAGATAGGTTTTGATAAAGTAATTGAGCTGATTGACCTTGATGCGCTCCGCCAGGCTCGTCTCATTGAACATGCGACGAAGGCTTTCGTATTCAAATTCGTCGGCCATTGACTGGCTGCTGGATTTTCCACCAAAGGTCTGCTGATATATCCGGTATCTCTCAGCATTCCTCAGCTGATCGGCGACCTTATTGAGCACATCAAACACATCTGTTTTGAACTTTTCCTCAGAAGTCCTGATGGCGCTTGCTATCCAGTAATACTGTATGGCGCCGAGACCAAAGAGAGCCACGGTCATCAGGCTGATAAGGAGCCAAATCGTACTTTTTTTCATAGGTATTTATACAATCTGTACACATTAATGTTGAAAGATACGACACTTCGTCTGCAATACCATATAAAGGATTAAACAGTAAATAAACGCCAGCCTGGAATCAGACTTGTAAGGAATTTAAAAAATAGTCTCTGCATGCAGTCGGCCTTTTAGCCTTCATTCCAGAAAACACCTTTCAGAGAAGAGCCTTTCATGGGAATTACCTAATTAAGAGTGTGTCACTATACCTGATGGTGGCAGGCCTCCGGCTCGTATATCTGGTTAGTATCTCTCCCAAGGAAGTTTACCACATCACTCTACAACCGCTACTTTCATCATATTGGTCCGGCCGCGCGCCTGTAAAGGCATCGAACCGACAAAGACCACTACCTGGCCGGCTTCTACCCGGCCGCGCGACTTGAGTATATCGAGCACTTCCACGATAGTTTCATCCGTGCTGCTGAATCCGTCATAATAGAAGCAACGAACGCCCCAGACCAGGTTGAGCGTGCCTGCGATCTCCTTCCTGTCTGAAAAGATAAAGATCTCAGCAGGGCTGCGATAAGAGGAAACCTTGAAGCCCGTATAGCCCGAAGCCGTCATGCCAATGATGGCGGAGGCTCCTACTTCTTCCGCTGTCTTGGCGGCATTGAAGCATACAACATCCGACATAAAGGTGTCTGATTTGGAAGACGGATAAGGTCTGATATGATTTTTAGGATAGTTTTGCTCGGCTTCGGCGATGATGCGATTCATGGCCCTGACCGTTTCTATGGGATATGCACCGACACTTGTCTCACCGCTCAGCATGACTGCATCAGTACCTTCCAGAACGGCATTAGCGACGTCGGTCACCTCAGCCCGCGTCGGGGATGGGTTGGTGATCATACTGTCCATCATCTGCGTAGCCACAATGACAGGCTTACCGAACTGCACACACAGAGCGATGATGCTTTTCTGGATACCGGGCAGCTTTTCGATCGGCATCTCGACGCCCAGATCTCCGCGTGCGACCATAATGCCATCGGTTGCCTTTACGATCTTCTCTATCTTCTCGACAGCCTGCGGCTTTTCTATCTTGGCTATGACGCGCGCCTGATGCTTGCGGGAGCGGATCTTAGCCTTCAGCTCCTTGATCTCTTTCGGGCTCCTTACAAAAGAGAGCGCGATCCAGTTGACCGGTTGTGTCATCAGGAATTCAAGATCCTCCAGGTCTTTTTCCGTCATAGCGGGCAGGCTCACATTAGTATCGGGGAGATTGACCCCTTTGTTGGACGACAGCTCCTTTCCGAACAGGACTTTGAGCCTGACGGTGTCGACATTGTTGGTCTCGACTACTTCCAGACCTACCTTGCCATCATCGACCAGCACTTTCTCGCCAACTTCGACATCAGCGGCAAACTGCTGGTAGGACATGTATATCTTTTCGGAGTTGCCGATGCATTTTTCATTGACAAAGGTCAGGATGTCACCCGGATGCAGCTCCAGGCGGTTGTTCCCGATCTGGCCCACACGCAGCTTGGGTCCCTGCAGGTCGGCCAGGATACCGACATTGATGTTGTGATCCTGGTTGAGCCGGGTAATGGTCTCGATCTGTTTGGCGGCGACCTCATGCGAACCATGAGACATATTGATACGGAAGACATCGACGCCAGCTTTGACCAGCTCGAACATCGTCTCGTAAGAGTCACTTGCGGGGCCGAGAGTAGCTACGATCTTTGTATTTTGGTAAGTGCGCTGCGCCATAGAGTGTTGTGTAAATTGATTGAAAAAGCAAAATTAGTGTACTTTTTACAATAATTAAACGATTGATGTTAAATTTATAATAAAATGACCCGGGGATAGAGCGCCAGGGAGGCCGGGATACAATTGATCCTGATCAAAATACAACCCTGACTGTTACTTCGTAACCATCTCACGTCATAATACCCGGAGTCATTCGTGTATAAAGGAAGCTTATACATTCACCTTATAACCTTGTTATAAAGCATATACGCCCGTCAGGCAAAATCAGCGTGTTGAAAAAATATTGCTTTAAAACTTTGTTTATAGGTGCAGGAATGATTTAATTTGCACCTTAATTTTATAAATCAAACTTAAACAATCGTAAAATGTCACAAAGTATTGAAGAAAAAGTCAGAAAAATAATAGTTGAAAGACTTGGCGTAGATGAGTCTGAGGTAACTCTTGAAGCTAGCTTTACCAACGATCTTGGCGCTGATTCTTTAGATACAGTAGAGTTGATCATGGAATTGGAAAAGGAATTCAATATTTCCATCCCTGATGAGCAAGCAGAGCAAATTCAAACTGTCGGAGACGCCGTGTCCTATCTGGAGTCACAGATCAACGCCTGATCTCCGAATAATCAATATAAAAAGAGGCTGCTGATGAGGCAGCCTTTTTCTTTGTCACCATATCTATTGAGAGAATGTGCCGCTCACTGATTTGTTATGTTGACCATTATGCAGATCAGAAGCTTGCGGCTCTTATCCAAGGTCAGAACAACCTCGACCAGGCGTACCTGATCAGGAGGATCATCCCTACAAAAATGGCTATGATCATCCATAAAGGCACAAACGTTATCGAGTAGATCCTTACCTTATCCCCCACCCACATGAGAAACAATACGGCAAAGATGATGGTGATCAGCTGGCTGATCTTGTCAAAGCCGGGTATGAGCGCAAAGCTCACATTTTTCCGAATCAGCCAGAGCGTCAGAAACATCGACAGCACCGGCAATATCTGGGTAAATACATCGGTCGAAAAGATGTTCTGCCGCTGAAACGCAAATAAGTAAAGATTAAAGGCGATAGCTGTTATACCGGGAATACATACGGCATAGATCAGCACACTGTAGACATACTTCCATGGGCTGGCATGACCCTGATCCGCGGCTATAAACCACATCATCGCCGCCAGCGCTGGTATCAGCAGAAAATAGCCGATGATATACTGCGGAGCCGACCCCAGCCATTGTACGAATTCTCCCAAAGTCATCACACGAGGTTTTAAAATGTTAAGTCAATATCGATAGAGATGGGGCAATGATCGCTTCCCATTACCTGATCATGGATCCCGGTATCGATGATCTTATCTTCTATGCTTTTATCCACGAGAAAATAATCGATCCGCCAGCCGACATTTTTGGCTCTGGCTCCGAACCTTACACTCCAGAAGGTATATTGTACCTTCTCTGGATACTTTGTCCTGAAAGCATCGACATAACCGGCCCGGAGCAGGAGGTCCATACCATCGATCTCGACCTGGGTATAACCGCTTGTTTTGTTATAATTTTCCTTCGGCCGCGCAAGGTCGATCGGCGTATGTGCCACATTAAAATCGCCAGTGACAACGACCGGCTTTTTAGTTCTAAGATTGGCGAGATATGCCGCAAAAGCGACATCCCACTCTGAGCGGTAGCCCAGCCGGACCAGCTCATTACCGCTGTTGGGCACATATACGTTGACGAGATAGAAGTTCTCGAATTCCAGTGCCAATACCCGCCCTTCCGTGTCATGGGCAAGCACGCCGATACCGTTGCTCACCGACAGGGGTGGAACCTTTGTCAGGACGGCGACACCGCTGTAACCTTTTCTCTCAGCAGAATAAGCATACAGATGGTAATCCGTCACCGTTTCGAGCGCTTTGACCACTTGATCCTGCTGAGCCTTGGTCTCCTGTAGGCAATATATATCAGCGTCGCTTGATTTTAATTCTTCCAGGAATGATTTGCCGACTGCGGCGCGGATGCCATTGATATTCCAGCTGTATATTTTCATTTGACAAAAAATTATTTGTCTGTAAATATGGCAAAAATATACATGTCATGACGGGTATCCTGTAAAATATAAGGTAAAGAAGCAGAAGGCAGGTATTGAATGAGCAATTTGGCAGGAAAGGGCTCCGGTCGTATTAGGTTACGGGATTCGTCAGTGTTAGGGGGTGAGGATAGATGATCTCTAGAAATATTGCAATATGTCAATATTAAGAAATGAACAAATTCGTCGAAGACAGCGCCGGTGGATCAGTGAAATATTGAAATATATCAATATTTCAAGCCAATATTAGAAGTTTTAGGAAAAGCTAAGATACACAAAGGTCCAGTTCATTGAAATATAGCAATATATCAATACAATTCAACTCCATCCTACTCAACGCCCGTAGTGCCCCATTGCCTCCGCCACTCACTCGTTATCATGAACTTTTATCTCCTTTGCCTATTCTTAGATGTATGAAAAATGAAAAATGGATCATTTATCTGCTTGCGGCCCTGAATTTTACCCACATCATGGATTTTATGATCATGATGCCTATGGGAGAGATCCTGATGTCGAAGTTCGATCTGAGACCGGACCAGTTCAGCCTGCTTGTCTCCTCCTATACGGTAGCGGCTGCGGCTTCCGGCTTCTTCGCCTCGTTTCTTGCTGACCGTTATCCACGCAAGATCAGCCTGCTATTTGTTTATTTCGGCTTTATCATCGGTACACTGGCCTGTAGTATCGCACACACTTACGAGGTGTTACTGATCACGCGGGCGCTAACCGGCGTTTTCGGGGGCATCATGAGTGCGCAGGTAATGGCCATCATTACCGATCTTGTCCCTTACGAACGGCGTGGAAAGGCAATAGGCATGCTCATGTCGGCATTCTCGGCTGCATCTGTGATCGGCGTTCCGTTCGGCCTGTATCTCGCCACCCATTACACCTGGAATCTCCCGTTTTTCCTTATCGGCGGCATCGGCATCGGGCTGGCGGTGATCATCATACGTATTCTGCCTGTTATGGATGGCCATCTGGCCGGAGGTATTCCACCCGTCAATCCCGTCAAAACCTTCCTTGCCGTATTCAGGAGTCAGAACAACAGGATCGCTTTGCTCCAGACCTTTCTGGCCACACTGGCGCACTTTATGATCATACCGTTTATTACACCTTACCTGATCCGCAATGTAGGATTTGCCCAGGAAGAGATCATCTACGTATATATGATCGGTGGAATTGCCACCGTCTTCTCCTCCCCGTTCATCGGAAGGATGATCGACCGGTTTGATGCCAGGACGATCTATTATATCCTGGTAGCGGCTGCAATGATCCCTGTATTTGCCCTGACCCACCTGCCGGCAGTGTCAATCTATATAGCGCTTGGCGTTACTACCTTGTTTTTTATCCTGGGAGGCGCGAGATTCATTCCGTCCTCTACCGCCATCACCGGTGCTATTCCGCCCCATATCAGGGGAAGTTTTATGAGCTTCAACTCCTGCGTACAGCAATTAGGCACAGCCACGGCGTCATTGGTTGCCGGACATATTGTCACAGCACAGGCATCGGGTCCGATCGAGCATTATGGCCTGACAGGGTGGATCAGCGCCGGGATCAGTATCTGTACCATATTTATCATATCAAGACTCCAAAGGTACGAGGACACAAACGATCAACCGGAAATATACCAGCCACAGAACAAGGTACTTGTGTCCGAAGAGCCGGAAACTACCTTGCATTGATCTGCACATTTTACCGCTCTGTTATGAGAGTCAGGATATTTTATGCTAACAAAGAATTATATTCACATCTTATTTTAAAATCATTGGATCAAAAATGAAATTACCTGCATTCAAATATACGGTCACTGACCGCTTCCTTCACTATGTGACCATCGACACGCAGTCCGACCCGGCCAGCGCAACCACACCCAGCACTGAAAAGCAGAAAGACCTGGGCAGGGTTCTTATGAGCGAGCTGCTCGAGCTCGGCCTCGAAGACGCTCATATGGACGAATACGGTTATGTATACGCCACACTTCCTGCCAATACGGAGAAGGATGTCCCGGTCATTTGCTTCTGTTCCCATATGGACACGAGCCCTGATTGTTCAGGTACCCATGTCAAGCCGATCATCCACAAGGCCTTCAATGGTGAAAAAATAGTGTTGCCGTTGGATGAGAAACAGGTCCTGACCGTCGCCGATCATCCTGCCCTTGCCGACCAGATAGGCAATGATATCATTACCGCAAGCGGCGATACGCTTCTCGGAGCGGACAATAAAGCCGGCCTGGCCGAGATCATGGACGCCCTGTATCAGTTGGTACACCATCCGGAGCTTAGACACGGCACACTGCGTATCCTGTTTACCCCTGACGAAGAGATAGGGCGTGGTGTGGATAAGGTCGACATGAAAAAACTTAACGCAGCGTTCGGTTATACAATGGATGGCGAAACGCTCGGCCACGTAGAAGACGAAAACTTCAATGCCAAGGCGGCAACGATCAGGATATCAGGTGTCGCTGCGCACCCGGGCTTTGCCAAAGGGAAGATGGAAAATGCCATCAAGATCCAGCAGGCCATCCTGCAGGCTCTCCCCATCCATACTCTCAGCCCCGAAACGACCGACGGTAAGCAACCCTTCATTCACCCTACTTCGGTCAAAGGCAATCTTGAGTACGCCGAGCTGTCCTTTATCCTGCGCTCCTTTACCCGTGAGGAAATGGACAGGCTGGAAGATATCCTGGAAGCGATATGTGCCAGGGTCAATAAAGATTTTCCCCATTCCAGGATCGAGCTGTCCATCGTTGAGCAATACCGCAATATGAAAGAGATCCTCGATCAGCATCCCGAGGTCGTGGAATATGCGGTCGAAGCAGTCCGCCGTGCAGGCATCGAGCCCATTCGAACCTCCATCAGGGGTGGAACCGACGGCAGCCGTCTGTCATTTATGGGCCTGCCGTGTCCCAACATCTTTGCCGGTGAGCATGCTTTCCACAGCAAGGTGGAATGGGTCAGCATGCAGGATATGGAAAAGGCGGTAGACACCATCGTCCACCTCGCCATGCTTTGGGAGGAAAAAGGCGCCTGAAAAATTACCGGCTATTCCCCTTTTTTCTTCATCGGATCCTTGATACCTACAAGATCCCAGCTGCCTCTGCCATAAATAATCTTTATTCTAAATTTTAGAAATAAGATACATCTTACCCGACAGCTGACGCCTTTGGCCCGGGCTGAATAGATATAAACAGCGGATCCGGAAAATGTTCAGAATATTTCCGCAGGGGAGAGCTAAAAGTCATCCTAAATGCACGCTGTACAGTCACTCCAGGATACCCGGTGGTAAAATATTTCCACAGGGAAAGCAATAACTGTGCCCTCTAAAATCTGAATATCAGCTCGATACTATATGCATGATTGTTGAACCTCGTGAGCAGATCTTTCTCCCAACCATACGGACAATAGTGATAGGAGGCCTCCAGCCCGATATAATTACGCCGGAATATGGGTTTGAGGATCGTGATCCCAACATTGGTATGCATCGTACTGACATCATAATATTTGGTTTCCTGGGTATCTTCATCATAGCTTGAAATGCCCGTCGAAATGCTTTCCCAGCCCGCACCTATCTTCGGCAACACGGTCAGTTTGTCATTTTCAAAGATCCTGTACGCTACATTGACATTCAGATTAAAACCGAAATTGGAATTGACCACATGATCATAACCCAATGCCCGGAACTCAAAGTCACTATCATCAACCAGGATCCGGAAGCGCATCTGGAATTCTCCCTGGAACCTGTATTTCAACGGGGTCCATAGTCCAAAGCCCACGGAAGGGTTGAGCCCGAAGACCGCTCCCTCGTCGAAGCTCGAATAGGCGCCTGCAAAAACCTGCACGCCCATATTTTCACGTGCATAATAGCGCTTATCATTATTGTTGTATTGCTGAATAAAGCTACCGGAGAACTCTGATTTCCTGGCCTCTTTTTCAAACTTTTTCAGATCTCCCGAAAAAAACCGGCATATCAGCCTGGCATCCTTTGAAAGATCATTTCTCTGCAGCTGCCTTCCGGCCATATCCATCAACGTCGAATCAAGGCTATGCCGCAACGGCATAAAATCAAAATACGTGCGATAGTCCTCGAAATAATACATATAATCCTCACTGGCGGCATATTCGATCCTGTACCGGAACACAAAATGAAAATCTTCGCTGAAATAGCTACGGATAGCCGCATCCTGGCCGATACCCTTCCGGAGGTTATACAGGATCGAAGCCCGGCTGTTGATCTCATTGTCGCCGCACACCGACTTCCATTGGCCGATCAGCCGGCCGGCATCATCCAGGTTATTGTTCTTTAAAGCCATGTTCAAACCCGCGGCAAAACCAGCCGTCAGGGAATCGCAGCGCAACGTATCAATGACAGGCCCGGCCATAATCTCAGCCGGCAGATAAAGAGCAATGGAAATAAAAAACAGCAAAAAGACCAACCGTTTCATATCCAAATTTAGCAAATTAACCCATTCCATAAATGGAGAGAAACTATTTTACTGAAATAACGTTTATCCCATCGATGGAACAGGAAAAATTTAGATGTGCGGTGATAGGTGTGTCGGGCAATCCGACACGTTATGCCTATCTCGCGACCCAACGCCTCATACAGCACGGCTATCCCGTAACCGCCTACGGGCTCAGGCCTGTCCATGTGCTCGGCATTGATGTTATCGCTGATAAGCACGTCGTGGCTGATATCGATACAGTAACCCTCTATGTCGGCCCTGCGCACCAGGAGATATGGCTGCCGCTTATCCTCGACCTCGCTCCCAGAAGAACCATATTCAATCCGGGCACCGAAAATCCGGAGATCCAGGAACAATTAGAAAATGCAGGTATCGAGGTCATCGAAGCGTGTACCCTCGTCATGCTGTCGGCCGGCAGCTTTTGATCTGCTGACTTCTCATTAGGCTGTAAAATTCAATCAATTTAAGAGCTTCTGTCTTATTCCGGCAGGTTCCCCTGTTCTATGAGAAAGATCTATTCCGGATAAACGACAAACTTTTGAAGCTTGCCGTCAGAGTGTCTTATCACAAGCTCCAGCGACGGCAAGGTAAAAAACTTGAGCTCCTTTTTCATTAAATCGCAGAGCGAATAGCGATCCATCATTTCTCCATTGACAGACCATATTTCATCACCGGGTCTTACGCCTGGCAACTGCCTGTCATTCCACACAAACCCGATGCCTAACCTGTTATCGGAATTGATGGTCAGTTGGAAAGGATAATTATTTGTCCTTATGGACGCAACCTCTGCGACGCTGAATGGATGAAAATAAAATTTCCGATGCATAAAATCCAAGGTTACGACGCCATGCTCGATCAGTTGGCTTCCCAGTCTTGAATTATTGTCACCTGTTGTTATCACAGAGATATCTTCAAAATGGTATTTACAGATCTCCATATGCTCCAGCAGGAGCTTGTAATGAAGCCGGGATTGCGCATGGCCGAACAGGCCGACAGAGTTGCCGCCGACGCCCTCACCTAACTTTTTGAAGATCTTTCTTTTCTTAAATATTTCATAGCTCCTGTGGGAAAGATCATAAAATCCGTTCATGCCGCTGTCAAACAACACCTGCTCCCTGCCTCGCCTCTTACCCTTGAGCCCGATCCAGATAAACGGCAGGCTCTGTGACAGTGTCAGGTACATATCCGTTGATTCTCCAGCCGGGCCGGAGATCCGATCCGGCTGATCCGTAAGGATGATCCTCCTGTCTTTAAAAGAGAACCGGACGACCGAGTTTCTCAGCTGATTACTTCCGATAAAGCCGTCGAGCTCCATACAATCAAAGATCATCGGCTGATCCACTATGAGTACAGGCGTATTGATAAATTCAACACCTCCCAGGTGCATCGATGGCAGGATAGCCGCCTTGACGCTGTCCTGTTTTCCGCTTTGATCACCGACATAGATCTTGCGGCTTATCTCAAGTCCTATTTCTGTACCAAGCTTCTCGGTAATCAACGATGGCGCACCGGTATCCAACAGGAATCTGCGGGGTTTGTCATTGATATTCACAGTGATAATGACCTTACCATTGAGGTATTCAAAAGGGAGTTCGGCATAGTAATCTTTACCGACGGTCTCTCCGCTGTTAAAATTAAATAACGGCTGGCAAAAACCATTGAGACAACCCGCTAAGAAACAAGCCGTGACAATGATATTCTTTACGATATGCAGGTTCATAACAGCGTTTTGGAATAAGCTACAGAGTCAGGGACAGGATTATCATATCAGAGCAAACGATCCCGTTCTCCACAATTATTTCAGGATAATTATCCGAAAAATAATCTTTTTTAATACCGGTTATTCTGAATCCCGCTTTCTGATACAGGTATAACTGCCCGATACTTGAATTTCCCGTTCCTATAATTAATTCCGCAATATCCCGGTTTTTACAGTTTTCAATGACAGATCCCAGCAGCATCGAGCCGATCCCCTTTCCCTGCCATTCATCTTTTACCGCGATATTTTTGATCTCTATTATACCTTCACCGGCACGACATAAAGCACAGCAGGCAATGATAGCTCCGCCCGTTTCCACTACAAATATCTCCGAATTATAAATATATGTTTCGATCATTGAGGTGGAAGGATCGGCAAGAAGCAGTAGCTCAAAGGGTATATTTTCCCTACCGGAAAGCTTTCTGATACTAAACTCCTGATTCATATTTTATTTTCAGAGACACCGGAGGTCATTAACCGCCAGGCACACTACCTGTTTACCTCAGTCTTTTTCTCCCTGCATTTTTACCGTTTATATAAATTGATCTATGCGGAGTAATAATTTCAAATATACCGAACTTATTTCGTCATATCGTCTCAAAATAAGAAAGCACCGGAATACCGGTGCTTCCCGAACGTATTTTTCATTCTGATCAGTTACTGTCACCGCCGATACGGCCCGCTTCGGATTCCATCCCTGTCGTCCGGCGACGGGATTTTATCTGGCTGTTCCCAAAATCATAGCTGATGCTGACAGCCGCACGCCTGCTGTCCCACTTTCCGCTGCCGGTAGATACCATGCCATTGTAGCGGGAAGTTCCGCTCCAATAGGACTGATAGGTAAGATCCTGAAAGCTCAGCTTGATATTCAGCCGGTTGAAGAATTTTCTTTGCACGCCGACATTGATGGAGTAGCTCGGGTCATACTCAAACACGCCGCCCCATACACCCGGGCCCGAGTACCAGCCACCCAGCTCGGCCTTATATCCTCCCGGCAGGGAAAAGGTATTCTGTACAAAAAAGTTGTAGGAAAAAGCCTGGACATCGACTACCGCACCATTTCCGTAATCAGCCTGGTTGTTTAGATGATTGGCCGATAGATTGGCAAATACGTTCCACCATTTGTTCACGTCAAACGGCAGTGCCGCATTGAATGCCCATACATCCTGGTACGCCAGGTTATCCCAGGTGATGTAGCTCGCTTTGGGATTGACCTCGTCTGGTCCTATAAGCCTTGTGATCTGGTCGGTCGTCCTGCTGAACGAAAGCTTGAAATTGAACCTGTTCCCAAGGGTATAACCTATCTCGGCATTATTGACTATTTCAGGCCGGAGAAACGGATTGCCCCTCTCGTACGAGAGCTCGCTCATCTGGTTCTTAAAAGGGTTGAGGACATTGTAGTCAGGCCTGTTGATCCTGCGTCCTGCATTGAGATTGAGGCTGTGTACGGGTGTTATCTGGTAGCTGAGGCCCAGCGAAGGAAAGGCGCTCAGGTAGCTGTTCCTGACCGGCGGTTCCTGCAGACCGGGATCAAAAGCCGTCAGGTCGCCCCTGCTATCCGTCTGCTCCAGCCTTAAGCCGGTATTTAATCCCCACTTCTCACCCAGCTTTGCGCTGTAATTGACATAAGCGGCATAAACACTTTCGTCGTATGTAAAAAGATTTGAACGCTGGTTATTTATAACAGGAATATTATCGACCACGTCAAAGAATCTGAAGGTATTGTCGGAGATGACCTTTGAAACCTTGCCTCCGACGCCAAACTGTCCCCCAAGCCACGGCCGTTCGTAGTCGACCTTACCCGACATGATCCTGATATCGGAGGGCGTTTCTATGGAATTGACCACAGAATTAAAGATGATCTGCTCTCCGGCATCATAATAGTCATTCGGCTGTAACGAGTAAGGACTGTTGAGATACATCCCGTAGTCCACATCAATATTTAAAGATGAATTATTCTTATTCAGGGCATAATTGATGTTGAATGTATTCTGGGAGAAGTCCCTGCCGCCAATATTTGAGGCAACCAGGATACTGTCGACGATCTCTGGGCTGGAGAGGTTAGAAATAGACATTTTATTCCTGTCATTTCTTTTTCCTTCTCCATAATTGCCCGTAGCCAAGACACCCAAGGTGCTGTTTTGCGTGAGGAAAAAATCAACGCCGGCGCGATAATTGCCCGACCTGAACTTCCAGTTCATATTGTTTCTTTCCCGGATAAAAAAGCTATTCTGATAGCTGTTAAAATCGATATCGGTAAATCCGTTCAGGTCATTATAGCCGATGGAGCCGAAGGCATTGAAGGTCTTATTCCTGTAATTACCGTAGATACCGGCATTGGTCCGGGGCTTCCGGCCATAGCTATGTGTCAGCGACACACTGCCGTTTCCGCCGGTATTCTTGTCTTTTTTAAGCCTGATATCGATGATACCGGCATTACCCTCGGCATCATATTTTGAGCCGGGATTGCTGATGATGTCGATGCGGTCGATCTGTTCGGATGCAAGATTCTGAAGATAGCTCACAAGCTCATCACCGGAGAGCGGCAGCCGTTTGCCGTCGACATATATCATCACGCCGGAACGTCCCAGCACCGTGATGTTATTGTTATTGTCCACCAGGACGCCCGGAGCTTTGCGCATCAGGTCCAGGCCATTATCGCCGGCGCTGTTGATCGTTCCCTGTACGTTGAATACCATGCGATCGGCCTTCACTTCGACGATATTGCGCCTGGCCGCTACGACCACCTCATTAAGCGCAGCGGACAATTCCTGCATCACCTTCTTCGGAATGGTGACCTGGAGTTGGCTCACAACCAGATTTTCAATATAAAGGTCCTCGTATCCCACATAGGAAGCTTTGATAAAGTAAGTGGCGTACGGGATCAGCTCGAAAGTAAAGACGCCCGATTCATTGGTCGGCTCTACCTTGATCATGGACGAATCAGCGGCATTAAAAAGGGCTACATTGGCGTAGATCACCGGCTCATTGCCGGGCCCGGAGAGCAGGCCCTTAACGGTAGCCTGTTGCGCCGATGTAAGTAACGGTATAAATACCATCAGCCATAGAAAGTAAATTGTCTTCATTGTCATTGCTTTATAAGGTCCAAAATTGATAAAATAAAAGACCCGGATCTTAATATTTGGACGAAGTTGAAAAAATGACGGTCAAACAGGATCAAATGCAGCATATCCGATAGAGTTGGACATGAGATAGTCATTAAAATCTGCCCGCCCTCATCTTCAGCCTACAGCCCGTTGTCTCCTGCACCATGACATCCCGAAACTTTATTTTGAATTCTGATGAAATTCATTCAAATTTATCTCATAAAGTGCAAAGGGCCCTCAAACACATTTATACCACATGGATCAAAAACGCAAGATCAATCTCCTCATCCTGGTCGCATCGCTCGGGTATTTTGTCGATATCTTCGACCTTGTTCTCTTTAATGTCGTCAAGCTGGAGAGCCTCCAAGCGCTAGGTCTGGATCAGGCGACGATCAGATCTGCTGAGATCAGCCTGTTCAATTACCAGATGGCCGGCATGATGATCGGCGGTATACTATGGGGTATAATGGGTGACAAGATGGGAAGGGTGACTACGCTTTTCGGCTCTATCCTCATGTATTCGCTGGCCAATATAGCCAACGCTTTTGTGTCAACGGTCGAATGGTACAGTGTATGGCGTTTTATCGCGGGCCTGGGCCTCGCCGGGGAGCTGGGCGCCGGGATCACACTGGTGTCGGAGTCCATGAAGAAAGAAGAGCGCGGCATCGGTACGCTCGTCATTGTTTCAGTCGGCGCCCTCGGAGCCGTCGGTGCAAGCCTGGCGGGAACTTACCTGACATGGAAAGGCGCGTATATCCTCGGCGGTGTGATGGGACTTATATTGCTGATCCTCCGGTCCGGGACATTTGAGTCTGGCATGTTCAAAAGAGTAAAAGAAAATGAAAATGTGAGCAAGGGCGATATCCTGACGATCATCACTTCACCGCACAATGCATGGAAATACCTGGCTTCCATCCTCGTGGGCCTTCCTATCTGGTACAGCATTGGTGTCATGATCAATCTAAGCAACCGGTATGCCACCTCCTTTGGCATCACTGAAAATATCAATGTCGGCCAGAGTGTCATGTATTGTTATATCGGGCTGAGTGCCGGCGATTTTGTATGCGGTTATCTCAGCCAGTATTTCAGGAACAGGAAGAAGATCATGACGGCTTATATTCTGACACTACTGCTTGTAACCATATTCTACCATACCTACGAGTCGACCGATCCTTCCTACTTCAGGATCATGAGCCTGATCATCGGGCTATCGAGCGGTTATTGGGCGCTGTTCGTCATCAATGCTGCCGAACAGTTCGGCACCAATATACGTTCGACGGTCACCAATACCATCCCCAATTTTGTACGGTTCAGTGTCGTACCCATTACCTTAAGCTTCAGCTATCTTTCGGAGCGGTGGTCCTTAAAAAGTGCAGGATTGACCGTAGGTGTAGTATGTATCGGGCTCGCACTGCTGGCATTGATGTCCCTCAGGGAGACCTTTTCCAAGGATCTGGACTATGTGGAAGGCGGAAGTTGACAATTCAGCATTGACAGATTCAGGATCTTCCATGTAATTGTTTCTTCCGGTCTTTTCTGACAAACAATAGAACCACAGTCCGACCTTTCTTAAAAATAGGCCTTCACACTGGCCCTTCCGGTGTGGACCGTGCTGACACCTTCTGATTTACGGCCGTCATAGCCGAAGTTAAGCTGCACATTATTTTTCAGGTTATGGTCATAGCTGATGGACCAAAGGTAGTTCTGTCCATTTTTCAGGCCTTCCAGCATCGCAAATTCGACGGCAGAGTTCCGCACACCGGTAAATCTGATCAATGAAAAAGTAGTGGAAAAGCGCAGGCTCGATTTTGCGCTTTTATTAAAGTCCAGATTCAGGCTCAGGTCGTTTGAAAAGGCCTTTTCGAAGGAAGGTGCAAGCCGGTTCTGCTGCTGCAGGAATCTATAGTTGGCCGACACCCGGTAAAACTCCCCGATCAGCCAGTTAAATTCGGGCTTCAGCTCGTTGCTCCTGATAGAAAAATTATTGATCTTAAATGCTTCTGCCTCTGAGTCGCTGAACTTATACTGTCGTGTGATGTACAGGTATAGCGTGAATGGAAGGCCTATATTATACCTGGATATAAAGCTGAAAGCGTCGGTCCGCCTTCTTTCATATCCCGTAGTCAGGATATTTCTCGAATTATTGGTGTTGGCTGTCAGCTGGAGTTCATACCTGGCATCTCCCCTGTTGAAGAAAAAGGTATGCCTGAAATTCTGCAGGTAGGTGACCAGCGAAGAATCCGGGATATCGGCGTAGAACGGATTCCAGAAGCCAACCCTGGCATTCTCTTTGATCTTCCTGTCGAAGCGGAAACTGGATTGGGACGAAAAGCGATTGAAAAAGGAAGGCTTTTTGTCTCCCGAAGCGGATCTTCCCTGCCAGCGCAGGCTCTGGTTGAACGAGGTATTGAGCGTGGGGATAAACTGGTTGGTCAGAATATTGACGCGCGTATAATTGCGCATTTCCGGGAAGCCTTCCGTTGTAAACTCATTGACCTGTTGTATGGAGTCATTGTTGTAGTCATTCCATACATACTGTCCCGTGCCGGGCTGAACGGCGATGTAATTAAATTCGGTTTTCTGCTCCTGGCCTGAGCTCACTTCGAACAGGGTATTGCCGGAAAGCCTGTTTTTGAAGGTAGCGAACAGGTAATCCAGCTGACCCAGGTAAGTGTTTTTTGCGGTAAGATTGACATCGGTTTTGTACCTGTCGATCTCGAATGTGCGTATCGTCGCCGAAAGGTTGAGAACGGAATTCTGCCCCTGCCTGAGGCTCGATTTAGCTCCGTACTCAAAGGCATGATTGGCCAAAAGGAGGTCTGTAGTGAAAGGCAGGTGGTCATTTCTGCGCTGTACATAAAACTCGGTCGAAAACATTTTTGAAAAATCATTCCGGGCGGTTAGGCGGAAGATATGGAACGCAAAGGAAGTGGATAACAGCGTATCGGCCGGGGCAGAATTACGATGGTTAAACTCGCCCTGATAAGATGCAAGAAGCGTCATGCCGGCCAACTTCGGAAAAGACTGTGAAAAAGTAAAATTGGGCCTCACAAAGTTGGATATCTCTGCCGGGCTCTTCGTTTTAAGATAGCTGACGGACGTATTGACGCTTGTCTTTTCCAATATAAAAGATATGGACGACTCCTGCTTTATCCCCTGGAAATGCAACGGCTGGAACAAGCCGGACAAAGCATAATTGAAGCTAAATCCCGGGCCTATGCGCTGATTGAGATATACCCGCATATATTGCTGGCTCTCCTTCTGGGTATTTGCAATGTTCCAGTCCCGGTTAAATTCCTGGCTCCTGTAGGGATTGATGGGATTAAAGTTGACGTCGATGCGCTCATAGCTTCCTCCGAGGTCGGCAAGCCATTTTTTCTTCCTCGAGAAAAACATATTCTTTTTGACCGCGCTGAGATTCAATCCCAGGCCATAGTTGTCAGCGTCATCCTTCGAAGAGAAACGGTTATTGTCATACCCAGACAACGCGGCTTCGGCTGTGACGACCGTATTACTGTCGACCTTCCACGAGCTGCCCAGGGTAAACATCTGCCTCTGGTTGGGCGCGGTAAGCCTGGTAAGCGGATTATACTGGCCGAGCGGTCGTCCGCCTGCATCTTCTCCGACAAAGGTATATACACGCCCGTTGACACCATCGGTCGCACGGATGTAATACCCGTTTCCGGCGCCAACGTCCGTAAACTCAGCTATGTATCTGGGGCCGCCTTCCTTCCAGGGAAAATGCAGAAATGAAAAAGCTTTTCCATTGATCACCGTATCTCTCAGGGAATAAGATACCACGACACTGGTATTGGCCGGATCTATCTCGCGGATCGAATTGACAAGCGTATTGGTGATGCTGTCGCCTGCCTCGGCAAGCGCAAGCTTGTCCTCAGCTGTCAGCTCACGGCCGCGTGCACTGTTCTTACCGTCCTGCTCGTTGTATGCATTCAGGTTGAAGGTCCACTTCTTCATTTCATAATTGACGTTGAGGTTATAAAATGATCTTAAGTACTGCTGATTGGAATATTCATATTCCACGACCACACGCGAGTCTTTGGTTATGATGCGGGAAGGCATAAAGGTCAGCTCGCCGCTGTTGTAGTCGATGATATAATCGCGATCATAACCCCGTGAGAGGATAATACCGTCCATATACACGCGCTCGGTGCCGGCAAGGATGATGACAAATGTCTCTCCTTCGGCGCCAGGCAGGCGATAAGGCCCCTGGTTACCTTCGGTCACAGCGAGGGTATAACGGTTAAATTTACCTTTGGTAATAGCTATCCCTCCACTGGTAGTAAGCTTATTTTGCCCGATCATGGTCGTATTGGACGCCTGGACACCCTGCAATTTTTTAAAATAATTGAGAAAGTATCCGGGTGGCTTGTTGATCTCAAAATCGCCGACCGTGAGGCTGTTGTTCTTATTGGAAAGGACAATGAATATTTTGTCAAATTCCTGCAACTGCTGTGAATTCCCTTCCGGCTGAATAGGTATGGAATTATCAGACAATGCGCCTGTGATCCTGATATCATCACCAAGCTCACCGGAAAGCTGTAGATTAAATGCACTGTTGAGAGCCAGGTTCTGGTTGTTACCGAGTGTAATGCCCCGGGTAAATGCTCCGCGATAATTCATCATACCCCGGTCAGAAACGGAAGGTGCGGATTGAAACTGTATTTCATTCTGCGCTAGCGCCGGATCCCATTTGGGCAATATGACCGAAGTGTCCAGCAGCCTGTAAGGCGCTACCAGTCTGCCCGAAAACACCCGGTAATGTACGACAAAGATCTTAGTGCGCAGGCTATCGGGAAACGGCTTCCTCTGAAAGATCGTATTGTCCCTGAAGTCGAACCAGTGACCGGCCTCCGATAGCCCGTCATTCGTAATATAGAAATACACGGAGCCCGGGACGGGAACATCGCGCAGCTTCAACGGAAGACTATCGGCGTGAAACACGAGCTTCCTGCGGTTGTCCAAAGGTCCCATCACCTGGCTCCTGCCTGATTCCAGGCACAGCAATACCAGAACGGCACTACATACAAGTTGGAGGAATCGACATCGTTTCAACAAAGCCCTGCTAAAATATTAATTACAAAAGGAACAGCCCGTAAATAAACGTATACATCCTGCTAATCCGTATTCAGAACCTAAACCCGGGCTGAAGCTTCCATCGACTGATCGGCAAAAAGCCCTGCCTGATATTTATAATAGGCATGCTGGCCGATCATGGCGGCATTATCCGTACAGTAAGCGATCCGGGGAATGTATATCTTCCAGCCGGCCTCATCGCGCATCTCTTCCATGGCTCTGCGCAGGGCGCTGTTGGCGGCTACACCGCCGGCAAGCGCGACCTCTTTAACGCCCGTTTGGGCCACTGCCGATCTGAGCTTGTTCATCAGGATACTGACTATCCTTTCCTGGACAGAAGCGCACAGGTCATTGATATGCCCGGCAATAAATCCGGGATCGTCCTTTATTCTTCTACGGAGGAAGTACAAAATAGATGTTTTGAGCCCGCTGAAGCTGAAATCAAGTCCCGGGATATTGGGTTCAGGAAATTGATAAACCGGCTGCCCCTCGCGTGCCTTTTTATCGATCAGGGGTCCTGCAGGATAATCGAGACCCAGTATCTTCCCCGTCTTGTCGAATGCCTCACCTGCTGCATCGTCGATGGTCGAGCCCAGGATCTCCACTTCCAGGTGGGAACGCACCAGGCTGATCTGCGTGTGCCCGCCACTTACCGTGAGACATAGAAAGGGAAAAGCAGGTACGGGATCCTCTATGAAATTGGCCATGATGTGCGCATCCATATGGTTGACATCGATCAGGGATATGCCGAGAGCCAGAGCCAGGGATTTGGCAAAGGAAACGCCCACATGGAGAGAGCCCAGCAAACCGGGAGCCCTGGTTATACCTATCGCCTGCACATCGCCGAGCTGCACGCCGGCATCCTGAAGCGCTTTGTGCACAGCGGGCATAATAAGCCTCAGGTGCGCCCTCGAAGCCACCTCCGGGACCACACCTCCCCATAAAGCATGCTGCTCCTGGCTCGACACGACATTGGACAATACCCTGCCATCCCTGATCACGGCAGCGGAGGTATCATCGCAGGAACTTTCGATGGCAAGGATGGTAACAGACATGCGCAGAAAATTAAAAAGCAAAATTACAAGATTGCGCCGAAGTATGCTAAATTGTATTAATATTGTGACAATAGTTTTAATCAATTTTGCGGAACGTGCCTCAACTCATTACTGAATATAAAAATCAACACTCCGTCATCACCGATACCTATGACTGCGATCTGCTGGTATTGAATGAAAACCGCTATGTCACCTACTGTATCCTGCGCAGCGGGAACCAATTCGAATTACTAAGGGAATACAAGCAAACGGAAGACGAACAATTTACCGATTTTCACGAAGGGGTCCTTTCTATAGATGAAAATCTGAACAGGCCTTACAGGAACGTCCGTATCGGCATTTCCAACAAAAGGCTTGTATTGGTTCCCGGAGCCGTATTTAGGAGAGAGCAGAGCGTCCATTATCTTGAGAACAGTGCTCCCATATGGTCGACTGATGAGGTCAGGGTCGATACTCTTGAAAAGCAGGGGATCAAGCTGGTCTACGCCTTCCGGTCTTCGATATACCAGGCTTATCACGATCATTTTGCCAATATGGCCGTTGAAAATGCACTGAGCAGATATGTCGGGACCCTCGACGCGATCGTCGCCCGACAGGGTGCCGGACACCGGGTATTTATCAATGCCCTTTACGATACCATGTACATCGTATTGTACAGGAACGAGCAGCTGACCTATGCCAATGTATATGAATTTACCACGGCAGAAGATTTTTTATACTACGTCATGCTGATATATAAAGAATTTCAGCTGGATCAGGATGTGACGCCCTCTTATATTTCCGGTAAGCTGGACAAGGATTCGGTGCTGCATGACCTGCTGATGCGGTATATCAGGAATCTTTACTTCATACACGAATTAGACCAGCCGTCACTTGTGATCAACGGCATCCCTCCACAGCTGTATTTTGATCTTTTTGCCTTACATTCATGAGGATAATTTCGGGAAAATTCGGAGGAAGAAGATTTTATCCGCCTGCGGACAAATGGCCCACACGACCGACCACAGATATTGCCAAAGAAGGACTTTTTAATATTCTCAACCATCAGTTGGATTGGGAACAGGTAAGAATGCTTGACCTTTTCGGCGGTACAGGCAATCATTGTTATGAATTTATATCAAGGGGATGCAAGGATGCAACCTACGTGGATAAGTTCATGGGTTGTATCCGGTTTGTCCGTGAATTACGGGATAAGCTACAGCTGCATAATGAGCTGACCATTGTCAGGTCCGATGTCTTTAAATTCATCCAGGGGTGTAAAGAACAATATGATTATATTTTTGCAGGGCCGCCCTATCCGCTTCCAAACATCCCCGAAATTCCCGATCTGATATTCAGTAAACAGCTGCTCAACGAAGGCGGGTTGTTTGTCCTTGAAACCAACCAGGAGCATGACTTTCATGAGCATCCCCGCTTTACTCAACTGCGAAAATACGGGACTACTTATTTCTGGTTTTTTGAATAAATAAAAAGCCGGAGAGAATTTCCGATTACTGAATTTCTCCCCGGTTTTAAGGATCATCATATGATCTTAGCTGATCCTCTGATCATTTTTTTAGCTGATCTGCCATTCTTTAATTCATTGCACAATTATTAAAGCTGGACAATTCTGAAAGTATACAGTCCTCCCTGCGCATACGTCAGGAAATGGTAGACACCCTGCGGATAGTTAGCCAGATCGATCCTGCTGCCGGCGGATCTGAAAAGGAAATTGCCACGGCTATCATACACATCGGTCCTGACCTCTCCGTCCGTTCCAGAAATAAAGAACAGGTCTTTTCCGGGATTGGGATGCACGGATATGGAGCCGGCATCAACGGAAGAGATATGCCGGATCACACTGTACTCTGTAGCACCGCTGATCTCTGTATGTTTCAGACGATAGTAGTTACTTCCCTTATACGGACTGTTGTCGATAAAGGTGAATGCATAAATACCGGATTTATCTCCTTTGCCGGATGCGCAGTCGACACGACCGGCCCTGACCCACTGAACGCCATTGCTGCTTCTTTCGACGTCGTAATACACACAATCATTGCCGGCAGTCAGCCAGGAGCAGATGATCGCCCTTCCATCCTTTTCTACCCTGAAGTCCAACAGGTTCAGCGGCAACGGCTGCGTATTGGTCAGCGTCACCTCATCATAGCAACCGGTAGCATTATCCGTCCAGCGCAATACTGTCGATGTGAAATTAGGTACAGATACCGTCGTTCCGGGGTCGGTATCATCTTCAATTGTAACCGACGGCTCATTGGCTGGCGGATCTACTGAGACGATGCTCCACGTCCCATGGACATCTTCCGCATCCATGACAAATTCTCCGGCAGCCTGCTCCTGATCCGGTCCGGCCACAGGATTATCGTAGACGATAACCGTAATATGCTCTCTTGAGCTCTCACAGCCCGCAGTGTTGGTCTGCGAAACATAATAGTTTTGTGTACCTGCTTCTGTCGTGGGTGGTACGGGCGCATCTGCAGATCCTGTTCCTCCCGCTTCAGCGGTGTACCAAAGAAGATCTTCCCCTTCAGCGCTTAATGCAGCAGCCATTTCACCCACACAATAAGTGTAAGATGATTGAGCGACCGGTGCACCGGGAGTCTGATGCACCGTAAGCGTATGAGCCTTAGATACACTACATCCGTCACCAAAATGGTAGGTATAGGTCAGGATCGCCGTACCGGTGGTGTGTGCGGTAACAACACCCGCAGATGTGACCGATGCGACCTCCGGATCAGAGCTGCTCCAAGCGCCACCGGGAACACTGTTGGTCACCATCGTTGTCCTTCCGGTACACAAAGAGCTGACGCCCGATATAGCCGGCAACACAGGCGCTTCATCATTCTTTTTGGCAATGGTAAAATAATCAGTGCCATTTCCGTCCTGATCCCAGATCACATTTGTGAACCGGACATTCCCATTCGAGTAGCTGATGCCGGCATATTTACTATCGTCAGGATCGTTGAACGACCCGTTACCATTCCTGTCGATCAGCAGATAATAATCTGATGCCTCCTCAGAGCTCTGCGACCAGCTTACAGCTCCTATATTAAACCGTACTTCACTGTTCTGTGTGACGATATAGTTGCCGGTCGCCTGCACACGCCAACGTCTCAGCGGCGCTTCGAGGCATAATTGTCCCGATTGCTGGGCATTGATATCTGACAGGCTGCCATTATTATCACCGATCACTATAAACTGGCCATCGGCAAGCGCCGTTGTATTCAGCTTATTGGTCGCATACAATGCCCCCATGCCCACGGTCACCATATTAACGGGGTCGGTCACTGACCTGGATTGTTTCTGGGCAAGGCCCTGGCAGTCCTCTCTTCCCAATCCGAATATCCTGTTGTTATATTGAGCATTATTATAATCCCATATGAGGGTGCCACTTCCCGATACGTAGTGGTGAGCCAGGCTGATACCGTATTTGATAGCCAGATAGGTTTCCAGCCGGTTTCTCTGATCATTCGTGTTGTTGCCGGGGAAGACAAGGAGCTCGGCAAGATCGAGCTTTCCTACGGCACTCCCGAGCTGGGAATACCAGTTGCCCACAGACAGGCTAACGGGCGATGCGACGACAGGAGGCTTCCCATTGTGAGAGCCCTGGAGGTATGTACCCGATCTGTAGTTGATCTGCCATAGAGCCGGGATATTGAGCCCGTCGGAGGGGATCGAAAGCAGGGTGCTCGTATTTTGTATCATCTGAAGGGATCCGCTGCCGTCCAGATTAAACGAAGGGAAGTTCAGCGTAGGGTCAGCGCTGCTTTTGAGCCCCAGGATAACATTATTTCCGGATGCTGCCGTCGGCCTGGCGACGATATATACATCCAGGTTATCAGTCTGCAGGTCAGCGGGAGAGTCCCCGAATCCCATGGTTGAACTATTATTGAAAGCGACATAAGGATTAAAGTTGAAACTTTCGTTGCTACCGGCCTTGTATATAGGCGTGATGGCATTTGTACTTTCAAAGTTGATAGCCTTGGCGCTCTGGTCTGCCCACACCGTCACACTGCTGTTGTCAGCGATGGTGTTGGGCCCGTTATTGCCCTGCAGCCACAGTCCTGCCTTGGCATTCGTGGTGCAGCCCGCCTCGATCTCGGTCAGCGCCCTGAACGCTGTGGTATTATACGCCATAAATGCCTGATCGCTGGTTCCGCTCAGTATATGCACAAATTTTGATACGTTGACGATATTGGTCTGGTTGAGGCCAAAGTCTGCAAGATCCCAGGCGAGCAATCTAACATCACGCACACCGGTCGGATTGCTTGTATAGGGCATAGGTGTCTGATTCGCTATGTAAAATGCCCAGTCGGACTTTCCTAGAGACGGTACGCCGTTGAAAGTCACGACAATCACATTTCCTACCGTATTACCGGCCGCATCGACAAACTTGAACTGATCAGAGGCACCGGAAGGATCGCCCACCTGCGTGGCGATGATATCCGGTATATTATCCCCGATGCGGGCTATATCGAACTCATCGACCTTATACTGGACATTGGTACCGGCAGCCATATTAAAAACGGCAGTAGCCAGATCAAGCCCCTGTACCCCATCCGTTATCCAGTGAGCCAGGGGTTGTGTCAGCGGCGGGCTTCCGGTTGTATGGAGCACACCCCCGTACATCTTGCCCAGTCCTACATAGGTCGAACCGGTGGCAGTGCTGTTCGTAATAGGAAGCGCCCGGTAGTTGCCCGGTATAAAATCAACATTATGCGCAGACAATATCTCATCATTCACGCCGGTTGAATAGGTCTTATCCGGTCCCGATCCGCCGTGATAGGTAAATGCGCAGAGGTGATGTTTATCATTGGTAATTTCAGACGTCTCCCCAATACCCGAGGTCCAGTACCCTTTAAAATCCGTATAGATAGTGATTACAGATTGTGAGATGAGAAGATTTGCAGTAAAAACAAAGTATAGAGGTAGTATGTATCTGTTTGTTAGAAACTTATACATAATTTAAATTTATTGTGTGTTGGCTCAAAAGTAGGATTAATTTCATGAAATATTATAATTTTTTATAAAGTTTAATTAATTCGTGTGATATTACAACATATAACTATATGATAATTAACATATTACAAATAATATAAATTATCTATACAACCAAGTCAAAAAAGAACCTGCAAAGAACAAAATGACGGGTTAACAGATCCGATCTCCGTAAGATCAGATTTAAAACGATCAACTATCAATGCTCCAGGTCAAAGCCCAGCAGCTCGAGCTTCTCTTCCATCGTTCTGAAGAACTCCAGTCGCACCAGGTCACTGTTCTGCGTCAGCCTGGTACAGCCGGACTGCATGTTTTCCAGCCATTCGGCCGTCCTCACGCCCAGTTTGGGATCCATGGTAATAATGTAGTTGGGATTGTCAAAGGCACAAAATGTAATGATCTTTTCGGGCGAGTGCACCGAAACGATATTATTGGTAAAATAGATGTCGTTGCGATAGATTATAATATCGGATGCGTGGGTCGACCTGTCGGGCGCAAATTTTTTACCGCTGGCAGCCATAACCCGCATCAGGCCGATCAGATTACGGATGTCCAGGGCAAGGCTTTTGACCGTTCTCATATGATCGAAATATTCCATCTGGCGGAAATAATGGATCTGTCTGATGGTATTGTCGAACAGCTGATCGGTCCAGTACTCTGTAGATCTGAGCTTTGTAAATCTCTCCAGGGTATCTTCCATCACTGAGACCACATCAGGGGTCAGGACGGCTTCCATATCAAACCTGGCATTGTCAAATCCCGGTGTTTTCCATATCGTTTTTGACCAGCAGAACAACTTGAATGCAAAGAGCCCCGGATAATACATGTAGTAGAAGAGGGGCACCTCATAGCTTGTATATTTGATCTCCACATCATGCCCTTCGAACAACCTGATAAAATTGTTGATCGACAGAACATATGAAAGCGCATCGGTGACAGGCCTGTCAAAGACCGGATAGTTCCAGGTAATATTGCTTTTGCTGGTCTCTCCCGCCATGTACAGTACCGGCTTGAACCGGTCATATTCCAGGATCCTGCTCATGTGATCATAAGAAATAGGAACGTCTTCCGACAAATATTTATAGGCGGTAGGCCTGGCGATCTTCAAAAGCTCCTGCATTACGGACACCAGCTCATTCTTAGCAAAATGATCGTTAAGAAGCCGTATTATTTCTGATTGGGTACGCAATGCCATACAATTTATTATTATAAGGTCTGCAAATATACAAAAGCGGATCATGCATCCTATCTTTTGCCGTTTCAACCTGCCGGCACAAATATATTCAGTATTTAATTTACATGTATATAACTAAATGACAATTGTATATATATTCAAAAATAAATATCAACAAAAAACTGTCTACGTTTATAGATTATAAATTTTCATATGTATATAAAAACAAGCGTTTCCGGTGATTTCAGCACCATTTGTCTATGATCGTAGAATGTTAAAATTGCCTGTAATTTTCATAAGTGCGTTATTTATCTGATTCTTCTAACCTGATAAATTATGATCATTATGAAAACAGCCAACATCCATGACAAAAGCAAAGTAGTGGGTATCATCGCAAAAGCATTTGAAGACAACCCAACCCTTCTCTTCCTGATAAGGAATACAAAAAATAAAAGGTATTACCTGGAGTGTATAGCCGGATACGCTTTCGAGTTTGCGGTCAGACGGCACGGGGTATTCCTGTCTGATAATGACAGGGGCGTGGCAATTTGTTTCCGCTATAATTATATGAAGAAAGACCTCCGCGACCTGATAAATCTTCTCAAGCTCATCCTGCTTGCATTTTCCATACGCCGTATTCTGCTGATATTCTATCACAACCATTATATAGAGCACATCAGGCCTCAGGACGGAAATTTCCTTTACTTCTGGTTTTTCGGCGCATTGCCGGAGCTGCAACAGGGCCGGTCGGCAAGGGATCTATCCTCGGAGATCTTCGCCATGGCCAGGAAGTCCGGCCTTGACATCTTGGCTGAAACTACGCTCGAAAAAAACAAGACGGTCTATGAGCGGTATGGCTTCAAAACATACCTGCAGTGGTACAATCCTTACAACAAGATACACGTCTATTTCATGCGCAAGGCATATCATGACGACCATATCATGACACCGCGACGGGCACATCTCTGCCACAGGCGATGCTGCCGGTAGTCTCACGGGAGCAGCCGGTGAAAACGATCTTATCTTACGGTCAGCTTCATTATTAATATAGATAGAGTGATTCAGTTCGGGGCTGCGTGTGTAGCCCCGAATGTTTTTATATCTGTCAAAAATCCGTCAGGAGTAGGACTGGCATAATCAGTAAAAACTGAATACAAATATTTAATTGATATTCAAATGACTATATATTATCATTTATTAACGTCTATATTCATAGATTGTAAATTTTCATATATGTAGAAAAAAGACATAAAAATCAACCGGTTGGTTCCATTTGTAAATTTTCGTAGAACGGCAGATTTGCACGGCTACTGCCCGACATCGAAATTTGGATCATAATTATAGCGAACCATAATTACAGAGAAAAGGGCCCTATGAAGATCAACCCATCAATCACCCCCATCAATTACCCGGACTTCAAAAACGCCGCGACACTGACTACCCGCGCAGGCAAGCCAGAGGCTCAATTATGTACCTGTTCATTCACCACCTTTTAACACCTGTTCATTTCGGCCCGACCCATACTTCAGGTCACTCATTATTCCAAAGAGGTTGTCTGTCACAGATGACCTCTTTGGGTACCTGCCTCACGTAAGCTGCCAGTCAACAGGGTTGATGCTGTGTTGCTTCAGATAATTATTAGCCAGGGAAAAAGGCCGGTGACCGAAGAATCCACCCCTGGCAAGAGGAGAAGGATGGGCGGCCGCGATCACAAGGTGTTTAGTAAGGTCGATCAGGGGAGCCTTGGAACGGGCATAGCTGCCCCACAGCATAAATACCACACAATTCAGCTGTTCCGAAATGATCCGTATTACGGCATCCGTAAACTGCTGCCATCCTAAATGCTGGTGGGAGGCAGCCTTATTTTTTTCAACCGTCAGCACGCTATTGAGCAGCAATACACCCCTCTCAGCCCACGCTGTCAGGTCTCCATGGTCAGGCGCATCAATACCCAGATCATCTTTCAGCTCTTTATATATATTGACCAGGGAAGGAGGTATCCTCACTCCGCGGGGAACGGAAAAACAAAGTCCCATTGCCTCTCCGGGATTATGATAGGGATCCTGTCCGAGGATCACGACCTTGACATTCTGTGGTGGTGTAAGCTCAAAAGCATTAAATATCAGCCTGCCCGGAGGATAGACGATCTTGCCTTCACTGATTATCTTTTTGAGATTGGATGAAAGAGTTTCAAAGTAAGGCTTATCAAATTCATCCTGCAGTAATTTTTTCCAATCTTCCTGTATCTTTACATCCATACGCCATGATCCGTTTTTTGTATCCGATGCTAATATATAGTATTACTGCCTATCGAACCGTAAAGCCTATGAAACTTTTGCTTTTTTCCCCAGCTCTTTTTTTCTGCGGCATCCTGTATGGCCAATATACACCGGCAGGCAGCCCAAGGGACAGCTCTGCCCTCGATCATATGTTCCTGTTTCGTCCTGCCGGCCGGACATATACGCCCGGTCAGGACGAATTGAGCCGGCAGGTATTCAGGACCCACATCCATCCCCTTTTCTGCCGGATCGAGCATTCCATCAATCGGCGATCCGCCTTCCCCGTCTTTTTCCGCCTGGGATCAAAAGAATATGTCGATCATCTCGAAGGAAAATAGACTCATCCAAGATAACATACCAGGCGGCAAGAATATCACATACCCTATCTGTCAGCCGATTAAATAAATGAGGTCTGGCCTGATGACTTTCCGGCAGCTCCGACGTCTAAGGAGTGGATGGGTGGAACAGACAGGATTTTTTATTAAACTTTCTTAATATAAAATCCCGGTTTTCTGCTATAAAAGGTTGCATACTTTGTTTTAGCTTTGTCCCGGCATCCCGGCTGCAAGTCCTGATGAGGCGGCAGGCCGGGCCGGAACAAGAAGTTACCTTATCATTTTAAGTCAAAGTAACTATCATGTATGATATAATACTATCTTTTATCACTGCTTTTCTCCTGACCTTTTTTGCTATTCCTTCCATTATCCATATAGCAAAGGTCAAAAAGCTCGTCGATCTTCCCGATGAACGCAGATCACACCAGGAGGCGACTCCATCCCTCGGGGGGATAGGTATTTTCGGGGGA